>ERZ1504950.549-NODE-549-length-7518-cov-2.567600_pt1 | contig 7518 bp, 4 predicted proteins | sample MGYA00574593_ERZ1504950 | MGnify/ENA primary metagenome ERZ1504950 (study PRJEB39906, sample SAMEA3182085) | gut metagenome | biome: human; feature: gut; material: Stool; isolation source: human stools | place: Canada | collected 2013-01-21 ... | reverse complement strand
ATATTACCCTGTCCATAAATTTTTCCTCCTTGTGTCGGATAATTCATATCCATGAAGACATCCAAGTTCAAATCTGTATTAAATATACCAAAACCGGCTTCTACCGTTATCGGTAACCGTTCCTTGGAAATCTTTTGAGCTTCCAGCGTTTGCCATAAAACGACACACAACGCCAATAGCAATACCTTTTTCATGATAGTCAATTCAATTAGCCTAATTGCCGTGTTCACTAATCAACATCTGCACTCCATAATTCGGAAAAACAACCCATTGCTCCGGATTGTCAAAATAGTATATGGATGCATTCCCACACATTTCTCCTTTATTAGAAAATTGCACACCCAATTCTGCACCTGTTCTTACTTCCAAAGCATCAGCAATTTTCACACCAATATCCGCACTGATTTTAAAACTTATGGCAGCATTCGGCAAATCGTATTCTTCAAGGCAAAACGTAATCATCGAATACCAATCCTGGTCTGAAAAACACCGCCAATCCACTACCTTTTTATCCTTAAACACCTGAGATATATTCGATTTAGAATCGAAATTGAACTCGACCTGGTTCTGTATTTCATATGTTTTTCCATCATCGGCAGCTCCTACGACTTTCAAATAAAACTCCGGTTTTCCTGCAGGCCAGCGCTCCAGCGACCAATCGGTAAACTTAATCTGTTTCACATAAACCGGCGAACTCGCATCCGCATTCCGATAAGGCGGATAAATAAAATCGTACACCGCATCGGAATTACCGATGGAATTCTCCCGATAGGCCCGGTACATAATCTTCGTTCCCCGGTACGCCGGTGAATAGATATAATTATTCACTCCACCCGATCTGGTAATCAAACGCTGATACCCACTCTGATGCTCTGGAACCATATATTCGATTACAACCCGCGAAGAATTATCACCGTCGTTATTCCAGCGAAGTTCCACATTTTTTCCACTGTAATGAGTCGTAAAACTCGATAAAGCGGCAGGCGCAGCAGGTGCCTGCACGAAAACGACATTGGACTGGCCGGATTCGGCAATTTGCTGGCCGGTTAAGGTTCCTCCCACCGAATAGGCAGAAACATAATAGTAATAATATTCATTCGAAATAAGATTGTAATCGAAATAAGTCTTATTATTACTTCCTGTAACCGTACCTATTTTCTGATAGGCGCCTCCTTTGGCTGCTTTACGGTATATATAAAAACCGTTTGCCGTACCGGAATGTTCCCACGACAATGCAACTCCCGTCGTAACCCGATTGGCTGCCAAATTGGTCGGAGCAGCAGGAGCTGTCACACCCCAACCACGCGTATCGCCTGCAACATTATCCTGATACGGATAAACAGCCTCCGGATTATATCCATCCAACAACTCGCCGTTCGCATCCGTGCGTTCACACAATCCTACGACTATAACCGGGTTTTCCGGAATATTTATCGCATCTATCCACACGAAATTTCCCGCCGCATCATATCCCGGAATCTCCGTCACAGTCGCATCGCAATAATCTTCCGGCAAAAACGCTACGACAGGTACATATTCTTCCGGATTCCAATCTTCCGCGTGCACAGGTACCGATATCTGCAGATTCGGATATAACCTCTGAAGTTCTTCTATAATATTCGTACCGGAACTCCGGGTTTCTGTCCCCTCCTCAGGGAAATAGACACTCAGCAGGTCTTTCACGGCAATCGTACCGTCCGCCGACCGTGTAACCACCGTTTCATCGTCAGCCAAAACCGTATCATCCGCAACATGTTTTAACAGGACATCATAGTCTCCGTCGAACTGTTCCAACGCATTCTCATGAATCAGTTGTCTGAATTCGGTATTTCCACACATCGCCCGGCTGACCGACAGAGCCAGATTTCCCATCACCTCGTCATAATCCATCGTCACTGCCGACAGTCCATAACCGTCGTTACCGACAACTTCTTTACGCCCGCTCAGTCCATACTCTTCCTTTCCGCAGGAAACAGCCAGAAACAGAACCGCAACGCTTGCTAAACAAAAATTAAAAATTTTCATTTCAGGTTGAGAACTTAGGGTTTATTCCCTTAAACAAAGTTAATATGTTTCCTGCACCAAAGCAATAGTTATATCATATTTTTTACATTCATATGTATTATATGAAAATATCTTCGTACGCCTACCTATTCCCGTAAACACAAGAAATCTCACCGCAGCTTGTTCCGCTCGAAATGGGGGCCGACCTTGATATTGAAAAAGAGCGCCGAAACCACCGTCAGGCATGCCCCGACGAAATAGGCTGCATTCAGCGTGCTGACCTGTCCCATGTAACCGCCGAGCAGCAACCCGGCTCCGATACCCACGTCCCACGACGTGAGGTAGGTGGATGTGGCCGTACCGCGCTTGCTGTTGGGGGCGAGATTCACGAACAGCGTATTGAAGGCCGGGAACATCGTTCCGAATCCTACCCCGAGCAGGAGCGCGATGCCGAAGAAGACGTACCGTCCGACTGCGGGGAACTCCGCCATCAGCCATTTGCATGACGAGAGGCCGAAAAAACAGAAGCAAACGAGATAGATGCCGAAGGAGATGACGGCCACGATACGCCCCTTATCGACCTGCCGACCCGAAAACAGACGCGACACGGCCATTCCTACCGCCATCAGCGTGAAGAAAAGCCCGCTGCCCGATACGATACCGATTTGCCTTGCGTACATGGCCACATAGGTGGTGGTCATACCGTAGGGGATGGAGAGCAGCAACAGGTCGAGGCCGGCCGGAATGCCTTTGACAAGAAAGAAACGGTCGAGCGAGATGGGCTCGCGCTTCACCTGGGGTTTCACGGGTGTCCGGACAAGCAGGGCGCAGACGAGGCCGAGCGAACACGAAACGACCGAAGCGACGAAAAGCACGTCGAAACTCAGCCCCGCATCGTGCATGAAGAGCCCCACCATAGGACCGATGGACATGGCGATGTTATTGGCGAGACCGTAGTATCCCAACGCCTCGCCGCGCCTCGACGAGGGGGTGATGTCGATAACCAGCGTATTGCCGGACACGGTCACGGTACCGAACGCGAAACCGTGCACGACGCGCAGGATGATGAAAACGGCAAGCGTACCGGCGACGATGTAGCCGGCGAAAATACTCGTAAAGATGAAATAGGCGAAGATATAGAGCGGCTTGCGGGCGAATGTATCCAGCAGGTAACCGGAAAAGGGACGTATCGTCAGTGCGGCAAGCGTATAGCAGGAAAGAGCGATGCCCATCGTCGCGCTTCCGGTATGGAAGACCTCCGTCAGGTAGAAAGGGAAAACCGGCATCAGAAGATAGAATCCGAAATAAAGCAGAAAATTCGCTGCGATGATGAAACAGTAACCCGGTGTGATGAGACGTTCCTTTGTCATGACGATGCTTTTTCAGTTCTCCTTCGATTCCTACCCTGCGCCCCGCCCTCTATAGAGGCGGAAAACGCCGCGCAAAATTAAAGATAAAAGGATTACATTGTCTCTGCCTTCCGGAAGAAAGCATCCCGGAACACAGTACGGCACCATCCGACGGTTCCGATACAATCCATCCGATTCGATGCAGAACGGACACTATCAACAATGCGAAACGGCCCCATCCATCCCGCAACAAAAGCCCGCCGGTCTCCACTCGGAAACTTCCGTACCTGCTCCGTTATCACAGGGCCCGCGCCGGCAAAACCGCACTACTCTCGGACAACGAAAAAACACTTCTGCAAACAATTCTCGCCGGATTACTGCATGAAAAAACAGGGTTCGCCGCTACCCGCACCGTACCCCTAAAATTCCTGCAAGAATAAACAAACCTTCACTCCATCGACAACCGAAGGTCTCTCCACGTTGCAGGCACCACCTTTCAAATATCATCCGATACGAGCAAATTCACCGGTGCAGTATAAAAAGAGAGCCACCCGATATCGGGTGGCTCTCAACTTCACTCTGTTGTGTGGGAGCACAGGGATTCGAACCCCGGACCCTCTGCTTGTAAGGCAGATGCTCTGAACCAGCTGAGCTATACTCCCTCGTGGTGCAATTGAAAAATACTGATAGTTTGCGGAAACCATTTCATATTTCCCAATTGCGAGTGCAAATATAGGGCAATTTTTTCTCACTCCAAATTTTTCCGAAGTTTTTTTCAGTCTTTTTTTACGACACATCACACACAGACATAACAATCAACACGATACGCTTCCATCTTTTTCTCCTACCGTCTGCTGTTTTCCGGTCGTTTCTGCGCCGGGCCCTGCATGTCTCCTCCGTAGCGGGCCCGATAAAACACTCCGAGCGGCAGCATTTTTTCCGACCGGTCGTAAAAGAAGAGCTCCCCGAACTCTTCCGCCGAGGGTACGGGGAAAAGCTGGCCGACTATACTCTTGGCCAACAGGGCCGAAAATCCCATGGAATAGAGGTTCAGTACGAGAAAACCGTCCGTCGCCGACAGCAGCCGGGTACAGCATTCGAGCATCGGCCCGATATCCTGGCCGAGCACCCATTTCTCCCCTTCCGGGCCCCGGCCGTAAGCCGGCGGGTCGAGAATGATACCGTCGTAACTTCTGCCGCGGCGGACCTCCCGGCGAACGAACTTCATCGCATCCTCCACCACCCAACGGATACCGTCCAATCCGCTCGCCTCCATATTCTCACGGGCCCAGGTCACCACCTGGCGCACGGAATCCACATGCGTCACCTCCGCACCTGCACTCCGGGCCGCCAGCGACGCACCGCCCGTATAGGCGAAGAGGTTGAGCACGCGCGGTTCCCTGCCCAGCCGGGCTTTCAGCTCCGCAACGCTGTCATAAATGAAATTCCAATTCTCACCCTGTTCAGGGAATACGCCCACATGCTTGAACGAAGTGAGGCCCAGCCGCATCCGCAGGGACATGCCGCGGTAACGATAGTCGATTCGCCACTGCTCCGGCATTCCCGCCCCCAGCAGCCACCGGCCGCGCTCCTCGCTGTTGGCATCGCGCCGGAAAACGGCGGACGCCATACGTTCCCACTCCTCTTCGGGCAGGGACTTGTGCCAGATGGCCTGCGGTTCGGGGCGCACCGTCACATAACGCCCGAAACGCTCCAGCTTCTCGAAGCCGCCGCAATCGACCAACTCATAATCCTCCCACTCGGGGGACAATATCTCCGGAACATCCGTACATTTCATAAGACATTCGATTCAATCCATTTCAACACAACCGAAAATACGGAAAAGAACTCCGTACCGGAACCGCCCGTCAACCGCGTCCCTCGAAAACGACGCTCATCATACACTGCGCACAGTCGAACTCCAGACGATAGACGAACGGCCCGTGGCGAAGCCACAGCGGAGCAGGCCCTTCATCCCGCCGCCCTTTCAGACACATGCCGTGTTCGCGCCGCACACAGAACGGCGTCCGCATGACCGCCACTCCACGCAGGTCGGCCTGCAGGTCGTACCCCGGCGCAGCGCCCGCCCCGCCGACACGTTCGTAAAATCTGCGGGCCAGCCGGTTGGTTACGTTCTCCGAAGCCTCGGGCGTACCGTACGGATAACGGCATCCGGCAGCCGCCCGGGCCGGATGTCTCTCGGTCCGGCGCTCCGTCCGGTGACGCAGCAACGCTTCCAACCCCTCCCGTCGCAAAGCGTTCGCCTCGGAAACCCGCACGAAAGGCACTCCCTCCATACCGTCCGCAAAACACACCTCCGCCACATCGAACATGGTATCGCCCGACCGGACAAGCTGCGTACGGAGCATCTCCAGCACCTTCTCCGGTTCCCGCGCCGCCCCGTTGCCGCAGACAACGGAAGCCGTCGCCGAACAGCCGTCTCCATCCCGCAACTCTGCCGACACCGCACCTTCGTCAAAACTCACGGTCACGGACACCCGTACCGAACGGCGGGCACGGGCTCCCTCCAAACGCGCGCTGAACCGGCGGTCGTAATTCCGATAAATCTCCGTCCCGGCCGGAAGTTTCCACTCCTTGTTGAGCTGCACGCGCCCCCCTTCCGTACCGTTCACGTTCGTACCTGCCAACCGGCCTCCGTACATGAAACAGATGCCGTCGCCAGGGGCGAATGCCTCTCCGCCCTGCAGCTCGAACCACCCGGGACCGGAACGCGCCACCCGGCAGACGAAACCGCCGACGGCCTTCGGAGTATCGGGTGTGGAAACCCTCGCCCGCCGGCCGTCGAAAAAGTATTCGGTACGTCCACGAGAGAAGGTACGCGCCAAATCGGGCTCGAAACCCGGGTCGCTTTGCCCTTCAGAGGCCCGCACCAGTCCGGGACGGGCAGCTATCTCCCGGTCGAGACGGGTGCGGTACCATGCGACGACGTTCCGCACGTATGCCTCATCCTTGAGCCGCCCCTCTATTTTGAACGAGGTGACACCGGCATCCAGCAGGTCGCCGAGCCGCCCCGAAAGGTCCATATCCCGTACCGAAAGCAGGTGTTTGCCGGCCATCAACACGTTACCGGCGGCATCCAGCAGGTCGTAGGGCAACCTGCAGGCCTGCATACAGTCGCCCCGGTTTCCGCTGCGCGGCGACATGGTACGGCTCATGTAACACCGCCCGCTGTAACACACGCATATCGCCCCGTGCACGAAACACTCCAGCTCCACATCCGTGGCAGCCCGTATCCGCCTGATTTCCTCCAGGGAAAGGTTACGTTCGAGAATAACGCGCGAAAAACCGCAGTCGGCCAGGAAAGCCGCCTTCTCCGGGGAGGCATTGAAAGTCTGCGTCGAGGCATGCAACTCCACTCCTTCGAGTTCCATCTCCAGATAAGCCATATCCTGCACGATGAGCGCATCCGCACCCGCTTCGACCACCTGCCGTGCGATACGCTCGGCATCGGCGAGTTCGTCATCGAACAGGAGGGTGTTGAGCGTCACATAAACACGCACGCCGAACCGGCGGGCATACTCCGCCACGGCGGCTATGTCCGCCACGCTATTGCCGGCCGCCTGCCTCGCGCCGAAACGCGGTCCGCCCATGTAAACGGCATCCGCACCGCAGTCGATAGCGGCACGAGCACTCCGCAAATCGCGGGCAGGTGCAAGCAACTCAATCTTCCCGGGTTTCCACAACATCTCCACTTCACGACGCTTCATCGGTGCGCAAAGATACGAAATAAACCCGGCATACCGTGAGAAAAGATGCCTGTTCGACCGGCGCGCTCTCCGTACCCCTTGCGGCCCGTGACGGTTTTTTCGCCTGAGCCCGGCTAATTATTACGCCGGGCTGCACAGTGCCCTCGACGACCTGTACGGCGATACCCTCCGCCCCGTAACACTGGCCGGGACATCCGCCCCGCGGCGGTTCCGGGCGGCAGTGTTCGAGCGGGCCGCCCGATGGCTTCACGGACGCGGAGAGTTCTCGCCCGACATGATGGAGGAGGAACCGGCCGCCGACATGGTGCGCGAAACCTACCGTATTATCCGCGAGGCGATGGACGCGGGCGTGGCCGACAACGTCATCCCCGCCGCAATGGCCCGAAAGCTGGATAACAGTGCTTTCCTCTTTTCAGGATTCAAGACCGCACAGGAGC
>ERZ1504950.540-NODE-540-length-7635-cov-2.486544_pt1 | contig 7635 bp, 8 predicted proteins | sample MGYA00574593_ERZ1504950 | MGnify/ENA primary metagenome ERZ1504950 (study PRJEB39906, sample SAMEA3182085) | gut metagenome | biome: human; feature: gut; material: Stool; isolation source: human stools | place: Canada | collected 2013-01-21 ... | reverse complement strand
TCCGGGAGACGGTGTCACGGAGATCATCAACGAAAACTATCACGATTTCATCCCCACGATAGGCTTTTCCTATACTCCCAGACAATACTACTGGATGGACGGTTACCGTAAAGAGTACCTCTACTCCTACTACCCGACCATCTCCATCGAGTTCGGGCGGGCTATACCAAGCGTATGGAAAAGCAGCGGTAATTACGGACGTGTAGAGGCCGATATCCACCAAAGCATTTACCTGGGCCTGTCACGCCGGTTCAACTACCATATCAGCGGAGGGCTTTATACTGCTCAGAAGTCAACCTACTTTGCCGACTACCGGTATTTCACACGGCACAACTTCCCCGAATCATGGGGAGGAGACGATTTCGGAGGTGTCTTCCACCAGCTAGGAAGCGTATGGTTCAACGCATCCGACAAATATGTCCAAGCACATGCCATGTACGAAAGTCCATTCATGCTCTTTCAGCTATTCAAACCAGAAGCAACCAAGCACATCATCTCCGAACGTTTTTACCTCAGTCAGTTATGGATGCCAGTCAAACCCAGCTACACTGAAATCGGATACGGTTTCGGTAACCATATCTTCAACGTCGCCGCCTTCGTCGGGTTCGATAAATTGAAATATGACGGGATCGGATTCAAGTTCGCGTTCGAACTCTTCCAGTAAGTTCAGAACTGTGGACGGACAATCATAATACCACAATTGCGTTTGATACCCTGCACGTATTCCTGCAAAGGTTCTTCGTTCACGATCACCCGCTTCTGGACGGTCGAGGCATGGATAAAAGTAAGCATATCCCTTTCCCGGCAGACAATGCCGACATGCGAGATATCCAGCCCTTTCACAGTCGTGACAAAACAGACGATATCGCCATTCCTGATTTGGCCGGCATGCTCATTGATTTCATCCTGCGGAATATAATAATGTGGGCGGGCACTAATTTCTTTTTCCTTAGCCGCCATTACTGCGATACGTCCCGGATTTCCTTTCAACTGCTTGTAACTATCTGGATGTGTAGACATAAAGGACAGGTCAAGCTTAAGCGACTGCCCACCGATCTCTTTCGTAACATCCTTCAGATACCCTCTCTTTTCGTTTTCATATATCCAGTCAGCCGTATAATGGAGACGATCCGTATAATCGAGTGTCGCACAGCCGGAATTCCGGTAACGCATATCTTTCAAAACAGAAACATACCCATCATATGCGAGACGATGCTTGACAGACCAGGCCAAAGCAGCCGTATTCTCTACCAAAGTCATGCAATCCAAGCCATGCAGGTTTATCACCAATGTTTCAGGCTCTTCCTCCAACGTCCCTGCTACATAAGGAGTTCCCAAGAAAAAACGGGCGGTCTCTACCATCAGGTCACCTGTCGGCAAAGCCGCTTTCTCCTTCACTGCCGTACAATAGCGTTCGTAAATAGCCTTATCCCTCTGAGCTTTTCCAGGTAGGGAAAGAAAAGCAAAAAAGAACAAACAAAATAGCGTCCGTTTCATCTCTTGATCCAATTTCAATCCTTTTTTGTCACTAACAGATCTTCCAGCTTCACCAGTTCATCACGAAACTGAGCTGCTTCGATAAAGTCCAGCTTCTTGGCCGCCTCCATCATCTGCTTCTTCGTCCGTTCGATCGCTTTCTCAAGCTGTTTGCGATTCATATACTGAACTACCGGGTCTGCCACCAAGCTGGGTTCCGGTTCCACATAAGCATACGGTTCGCCTGTAACCGGTTGTTGTTTCTCCGCAACCAGGGAAACGCTGTTTTTGATAACCTGCTTAGGCGTAATGCCATGTTTCTCGTTATAAGCGAGCTGTTTTTCACGCCTACGGGCCGTTTCGTCCATTGTCAGGCGCATACTGTCCGTTATCTTGTCAGCATAGAATATCACCTTCCCATTCACATTTCGGGCAGCACGTCCAGCCGTCTGCGTCAGCGAACGATGCGAGCGCAGGAAACCTTCCTTATCGGCATCCAAGATAGCGACCAAAGAGACTTCCGGCAAATCAAGTCCTTCACGCAGCAAGTTGACGCCGATCAGCACGTCGAACAACCCTTTCCGCAAATCATCCATGATCTGAATGCGTTCCAACGTATCGACATCGCTATGGATATAGTTGCAGCGGATTCCCATGCGCGTCAGATAAGCAGTCAGTTCCTCCGCCATACGCTTCGTCAATGTCGTCACCAAAACACGTTCGTCCACAGCAGCACGTTGTGTGATCTCCTCCATCAGATCGTCGATCTGGTTCAACGTCGGACGCACCTCGATAACCGGATCGAGCAAGCCTGTCGGACGGATCACTTGGTCCACCACGATCCCTTCGCTCTTTTCCAGTTCATAGTCGGCCGGTGTCGCACTCACGTAAATCGCCAACGGAGTCAGCGACTCGAACTCATCGAACGTCAACGGACGGTTATCCATCGCTGCCGGCAGACGGAAACCATAATCCACCAGATTCTTCTTACGGGAATAATCGCCTCCGTACATCGCCCGTATCTGCGGGATCGTCACGTGGCTCTCGTCAACCACCAACAGAAAGTCTTTCGGGAAATAATCGAGCAAACAGAAAGGCCGTTCACCCGCCTGGCGACCGTCAAAATAGCGGGAATAGTTCTCGATACCGGAGCAATGCCCCAGCTCGCGTATCATTTCCAGATCAAACGTGACACGCTCGTACAAACGTTTCGCCTCGTAAGGCTTGCCGATTTCCCGCAAGAAATTCACCTGCGTCCCCAGATCGACATCGATCTGCCCGATAGCGGTATTGATACGTTCCTGGGTGGTCACGAAAAGGTTGGTCGGATAAATGTTCAGTTCATCCTGCTCGTCTATCTCCTGCCCGGTCTGCGGGTCGAACGAAGAAATGCGATCCACCTCATCGTCCCAGAACTCAATACGGTAGGCTGCCCCATCAAAAGTTTCGATAGCCGGAAAGATATCGACCGTATCCCCGTTTACACGAAAGCAGCCCCTGTTGAACTCTATCTTATTATTGACATAAAGGGCATCCACGAAACGGCGCAGCAGTTTATCCCTGTCTATCCGCATCCCCTTCTCCAGATGCACCACTTTCTCAGCAAAGGCTGTCGGGTCCGCCATACCATACAGGCAGGAGACAGACGAAACGACAATAACGTCCTTCCGCCCCGACAACAGTGAAGCGGTTGCACGCAGACGTAGTTTATCGATCTCGTCGTTGATCTGCAAATCCTTTTCTATGTAGGTGTCCGTCGTCGGCAGGTAAGCCTCCGGCTGGTAATAGTCGGAAAAAATCCCTTAAACTCGCTGTATAACTGGGCTGCGAGGGCTTTATTATGACTCAGGATCAAAGTCGGCTTCCGCACTTCCTTGATCACATTAGCGATAGTGAAAGTCTTTCCGGACCCTGTCACTCCCAACAAGGTCTGGAAAGGCACACCACTCTTTATACCGTCGGACAGGGCCGCAATCGCTTCCGGCTGATCTCCTGTCGGACTGAATGGGGAAGATAATTCAAAGTTCATCCTTTATTTATAGGTTGTTTAGGTATAACCATCCAAAGGATCAGGTAAGCGATCACCCCGGAAAATACCGTAAAGATACTCAATAATATATATCCGATACGCACTAATGTAGGATCCCAGCCGAAATAATCGGCAATACCCGCACAAACACCTGCTATCATCCCGTTATTCGAACGGTAAAGTCTTTTAGGTTCTTCCATTGTTCTTTCTTTTTTTATTGTTTACTCGTTTCAAAAACAAAGTTGCTTTCGCAGCCTTGCCATAAATTGGTTCTTTTACAGGTAAGAAGCCACCTTCTTGCGGTCCGTTTCGACCGTCTCGAACTCGGAGGAAACGATGCTGCTGCCCATCGGGACATTCTCGTTCCGATATTCCATCTTGCTGTAGACGATGCTTCGAGCGGATGTATGAAACTCCTTCGCCCCGGTTTCCGCTTCGATGCGGGCGATGTTATTCTCCCGAACTCCGCACCCCGGCATGATGATGATGCGGCCTGCCGCACGTTTCACCAGTTCGGCAATGAGAGGAATCCCTTTCACGGCATCGGACTGCTGGCCGGAAGTCAGGATACGGTCGCAGCCCAACTCAATCAACTGCTCCAATGCGGCAAAGGGATCGCGGCAAACATCAAAGGCGCGATGACAGGTGACAGACAACGGTTTGGCCGTCTCGATCAACCGGCGCATCAAAGGGACATCGATATCCCCGTCTTTCGTCAAGCAACCAAAGACTACGCCATGCACCTTCAACTGCTTGCACAGTTCGATATCCAGCAACATCGACTGAATCTCTGCCGGCGTATAGAGGAAGTCGCCTCCACGCGGACGGATAATCACATTTATATCAATAGACGAAGTGAGTGCCTGCGCCGTCCGGATCTCCCCGTAGCTGGGTGTCGTTCCCCCTTCCGGGATGCCGGCACAAAGTTCCACACGTTTTGCACCTCCGGCTTCTGCTTCCACACAGCTTTGTGCGGAGTTTGCACAAATTTCGATAATACGAGTCGGTTTCATAAGAATCTTACCATTATTGTTTCTACTACATACAAAGATAAAACTATTATGCGAAACTATCCTATATTCCCAGGAAAGAGATCGAATTGCATAGGCATCCATCTCAAAAACGGATGCCTGTCTGCATAAATCCTGTCGCCTACAAACCGAACAAAACACAAAATCTGGCGGACCTTTTTTGGCAGATTTGGCAGATTTTCTACTTTTGTACCCCCAAAACAAACAGGTTATCATGAAATCAGAAGCTTACAAAGGACATTTGGCCATGCTGATGGCAAACGTATTGTGGGGATGCATGTCTCCCTCTTCCAAGATTGTCTTATCCAGCGGATTAATAAATGCAATCTCACTAACAACTTTCCGGATGTTGGGTGCGGCAATAGTATTCTGGATCGCATCGATCTTTACCCGCAAGGAACACGTCCCTCATGAAGACCTGAAACACCTGTTTTTCGCAGCCCTCTTCGGAATCGTATTCAACCAAGGTACTTATATCTTTGGCGTGTCGCAGACTTCACCCATAGACGCAACGATCGTTGCCACCTCCACCCCCATCATCACCATGATCATCGCTGCTTTTTACCTGAAGGAACCGATTACGGGAACGAAGATCCTCGGTATCTTTGTCGGGGCAGCAGGTGCCCTGACGCTTATTCTGAGCGGACAGCAAGCGGCGGTAACAGGAAACGGCAGCAATAACGTGTGGGGAGATATCCTCTGCCTGATCGCACAATGCAGTTTTTCTATTTATGTAGTTGTCTACAAAGGATTGATCGGACGGTACTCGCCCGTGACGCTGATGAAATGGATGTTCACCTACTCGGCAATCTGTACGATCCCTTTCTCCTACAACAGTGTCGCAAGCATCGACTTCGCCACCCTGCCCCTGGATATCTACCTGAACATCGCGGTTGTCGTATTGGGAGGAACGTTCTTCGCCTACCTTCTCGTCCCGATCGGCCAACGGATTTTACGCCCAACGGTTGCGACCATGTACAATTATGTCCAACCGATCATCGCATCCATCATCACGGTCATAGTCGGCCTGGACACGTTCGGACTGATGAAAAGTATCGCGATCGCATTAGTATTCTTAGGGGTTTATATCGTGACACGAAGCAAATCAAAAGAACAGCTAAAACAGCTAAAAGGTGAAAGATGAAAGAGAGGCTTCGCATCCGGTTAATAAATCGGCTGAAAGTCAGAACAACTTTCACCTCTTCATCTGCTCCATCGCTTTCCAAAGAGAATCAGCAGGCACAGGAGCGACAATGCTGACCGGCTGTTTCGATACGGGATGGATGAATTCGGCACTGCGGGAATGCAGGCTGATGCCGCCGTCCGGATTAGAACGGGGAAAGCCGTATTTCAAGTCGCCTTTGATAGGGCATCCCATCTTGGCAAGCTGACAACGGATTTGGTGATGACGGCCTGTCTTCAGGTCTATAGCCAACAGATAATAGTTGTCCGAGCGAGCAATCACTTTATAATGCAGGACTGCTTTCTTGGCATTCGTCCGTTCCGTGTCATAAGCATAGCTCTTATTTTGCTTCTCGTTGCGAACCAGCCAGTTCACCAGCTCTCCCTCTTCTGCCGGCGGACAGTTCTTCACGATCGCCCAATAGGTCTTCTTTACTTCGCCGACCCGGAACATCTCGTTCAGACGGGCGAGCGCCTTGCTCGTCTTGGCAAATAACACGACGCCACTGACCGGACGGTCCAGACGATGCGTAACGCCGACAAAGACATTTCCGGGTTTACAATACTTCTCTTTCAGCCATGCCTTCAGCATGTCCGAAAGAGGAGTATCACCGGTTTTATCTCCTTGTACAATCTCGCGGCAAGTCTTATTTACCGCAATGATATGATTGTCTTCGTAAATAACCTCCATGATTTCAAATTTATGATTTATGATTTATGGATTTATGATTTTGCAAAACAAACGTCACCTACATAAATCATAAATTATAAATCATAAATCTCTTTACATATTCATACCGCCATCAACCTGGATCACCTGTCCTGATACATAAGAAGACATATCGGAAGCCAGGAATGTAGCGATGTTGGCCACATCTTCAGGCGTACCGCCACGGCGCAAAGGAATCTTCTTTGCCCATTCGGCCTTGACTTCTTCCGGCAGACCGGCTGTCATATCAGTAATAATGAAGCCCGGGGCGATTGCATTGGCACGGATACCGCGTGAACCCAGTTCCTGCGCGATAGACTTAGCCAGGCCGATCATACCGGCTTTGGATGCCGAATAGTTACTCTGACCTGCATTACCATGTACACCAACCACAGAAGCCATATTGATGATACTGCCCGAACGCTGTTTCATCATCACCGGAGTACAAGCGTGGATAAAGTTGAAAGCCGATTTCAGGTTGACACCGATGACGGCATCCCACTGACCTTCACTCATACGCATCATCAGACCGTCTTTCGTGATACCAGCATTGTTTACGAGGATATCCACACGACCGAAATCTTTTACGATTTCAGCAACGACATTGTGTGTTTCTTCGAAATTGGCCGCATTGGAAGCATAGCCTTTTGCTTTAACACCCAATGCTTCGATTTCCTTCTGGGTGGCCAGACCGTTTTCGTCGATCACCAAATCCGTGAATGCGATATTTGCACCCTCTGCGGCGAATTTCAATGCGATCGCCTTACCAATACCACGTGCGGCCCCCGTAACGATTGCCACTTTACCTTCTAATAATTTCATATTAATTCCGTTTTAAATTCAACACTTAATCAAGCAAGCCCCCGTAGAATAGCCACCGCCGAACACGGTAATGGCAACCAGGTCGCCTTTCTTGAAACTATGATCATTCTGGGCATATACCAATGCTGAGCTTACCGAACCGGTATTTCCCAATTCTTCAATATTATGCAGGAATTTCTCTTCCGGCAGATTGAGCTGTTTGGCAATATTGGACATGATACGCATATTGGCTTGATGGCCGATGAAATATGTCAGGTTGTCCAACGTATAGCCATTCTTTTCCAAGAGATAGAGTACGTTCTTCGGCATATAGGTACAAGCTTGGATAAAGACGTCGCGTCCTTCCGGCATCATGATTCCCCCGTCGCACGGACGAAGATGAACCG
>ERZ1504950.534-NODE-534-length-7716-cov-2.639342_pt1 | contig 7716 bp, 5 predicted proteins | sample MGYA00574593_ERZ1504950 | MGnify/ENA primary metagenome ERZ1504950 (study PRJEB39906, sample SAMEA3182085) | gut metagenome | biome: human; feature: gut; material: Stool; isolation source: human stools | place: Canada | collected 2013-01-21 ... | reverse complement strand
CTTATAAATAAAGAAGAAATGAAAAAGAATTTCTTGTTCCAGCTCTTGCTGGCAGCATTTCTGTTACCGGCTTTTTCTTGTTCGGACGACGATTCGGCTCCTGAAATCAACAATGCAACAACCTTGAACATGCTCGATGTGGAGAATGGAGCGACCCGTCTGGGCAATTCGGACATCTATATCAACGCGGCAAACAACTTTCAAACAAACGAATGCCTGATCGCCGAAATCGGTCCGTCGAAAGGGATTGGAAAAGTCATTCCGCCCCAAGTCGGCAATGGATTGGTTTATCAAGCAGCCGTAACGCCGGGACACCTCTACCAAGCTTTCAAGGAAGAAGCCGTGAAGCAATTTCCATCGGGAAAATTCGCATTGGCGCTGGCAGGAGACTACTACCAATTCTATGTCGGATCCGAGATCATGAAAGAGGAGAAAAGAGTAGGCGCTGTCATCCAGTTTGCCCTGATCAATCCCGAAGCAGACGGGTTACCCGCCTACGACAGCACGATCGGGACAGTGGTAAGCGGTTATGAAGACGAGATTGTCCGGGAATTTCCCAAAGACACGGAATTCAGCTACGATAGCGACCTCGAAGACCTCTTTCAGATTACGACCGAAGGCGGCATACTGAAAGTCACACTTCTGCCTTCGTGGAGCGACATCCGGGGAAATTATGCCATTTACGCCCGCCATAACGAGGTGTATACGAAAATATATGTCAAAGTGGAATAATCAGAACATTCCCTGTACTTTATAGACAAATTCCATCCAAACCCAATATCGGATCGCCTTCCCGAGAAACATCGAGACAGCCACGATCCAGATATTGGCGCGGAGAAACCCGAGCGCCACGGCGATAAAATCGCCTATACCGGGAAGGAAAACGAAAAAGCCCATCCAGGAACCTTTCCCTTTTATCCAATCCTGCACTTTCTGCAATTTGACGGCATCCAGTTTCAGATATTTCTCTATCCATTCGACCTTGCCCAGCATACCCAGCCAATAACAACTCATGCCACCTAAGAAATTACCTAACGTAGCCGCAATCATACAAGGCCAGTAGGTCGCTCCCGCCAACAACACTCCGGTTAGAACGACCTCGCTGCTGAACGGCAAAACGGTAGCAGCCAAAAAAGAGGCGATGAACACACCGATATATCCGTATTCTATAAGAAATTCCATATACGAATGAATAGAGTGGCAACCAGGACTGCCACAGTTGTAAAAAACGACCAAAACACGATCTTACCACGTGTCACCGTAAAGAAATGAGCGATCAGGATAGAGGCTGGCACGCAAGCTGTTTCCAAAAATTCTTCCGAAGCCTGTTCATAGAGGAAATAAAGGCTGAACGCCCATACGGACATCGCAATCAGGAACGAGAGAAACTGACGGGAGCGAAGCGAATCCTCCGTATCGTGCATGACAATATTCAGGGAAGCGACAACTGTCAACAGGGCAATCGCCATGATACTGATCCAATCCAGCAACACTATTCCGTCCGTCGCCAAGAGGCGCACCTTGAAAAGCGTCGAGAAAGGGACGTTGAACAGCGTGAAATCCCGTTGCCAGACACACCACCCCAACAGGAACCAATATACCGTCGCCACCCCTAACAAAGAGGCGATAAAGGTACGGGACGTCAGCGAACGGAAATTATACATCCCCAGCCAGAACAACGGCAAAAACCACAGCAAATGAACCCAAAGCAGACTGCCTATACCGATCAGCAAGGCGGCACTGTAGGCCTTCTCTCTCGCCCCGGGATCATGATAGGTCGTGAACAGTTGGTAAATAGCCAGAATCAGGCAGAAAACACCGACCGAAGTCGATTTCAAAGGAAAGAAGTCGGGATTCGTACTGATGAACAGGACATAGAAGAGGAAGGGCAGCATCGTCTTCTCCCGTATCAACACCAGTACATAGTTCGCACGATGCAATAGGAAAGCCCCTCCGAACATCAACGCCATCCCGATAATATAGGTAAACTCCTTGCCTGGCAATGTCTGACAAATCGTATTCCAGAGAGGAGTAGCCGAGACCTCGCCATAGACAGAATAGCCCACGGAGTACAAATAACTGACCACCCAACAGGCAATACATGCCAATAAGACCGGCACGAATGTCGGTGGCGCGGAGAAGTCGAATCGACGGGAATATTTGTTATAAGCTACTCGCATTTCTGATCAGGAATAGATAAATGCTGACTTACATGCGAGCCAACAGACGAGGCAAAAGAGAGCCTGCAACACACAAGGCTTGAATCGTCTGTTAGCTCACCCCATAAATCAGCATTTATGACAACAATTTATAAATCGAATCCGATATCATTACGGAAATATTTCTTTTCGAAATCAATGAGCTTGGCACCGGCGAAAGATCGGGCAAGGGCTTCTTCCTTGTCGGCTCCGTAAGAGCTGACAGCGATGACACGACCGCCACTGGTCAGGATCTGCCCATCGGCAGCTTTTGTCCCTGCGTGGAAAATGATGTTTTCGGCGGGAACCTTATCCAGACCACTGATAACCTTTCCTTTTTCATACGCTTCAGGATAACCGCCGCTTACCAGCATGACTGTTACGGCCGCACGCGGATCGTGAACCAATGTACGACTGCCCAAATTACCTTCGGCCACACCTTCCAACAGTTCAACCAAGTCGCTTTGGATACGTAACATGACAACTTCCGTTTCCGGATCACCCATGCGGCAATTATATTCGATCACCATAGGTTCGCCCTTCACATTGATCAGACCAAGGAAGATGAAACCCTTATAGTCGATATTTTCCGCTTTCAGCCCTTCGATCGTCGGACGGATAATACGCTCGTCCACCTTCTGCATAAACGTCTCATCGGCAAAAGGAACCGGAGAAACGGCTCCCATTCCGCCTGTATTCAAACCTGTATTGCCTTCGCCGATACGCTTATAGTCTTTTGCCACCGGAAGCACCTTGTAGCTCTCGCCATCCGTCATCACAAACACGGAACATTCGATACCGTCCAAGAACTCTTCGATCACGACCGTCTTGCTGGCATCGCCGAACATACCGCCCAAGATAGCGCCCAGGTCCTTCTTCGCTTCTTCGAGCGTGTCGAGGATCAACACCCCTTTACCGGCAGCCAGACCGTCGGCCTTCAATACGTAGGGAGCCTGCAATTCTTCCAGGAAAGCGTATCCTTCTTCTAAATTTCCGGCAGAAATACTCTTATAACGGGCTGTCGGAATGTTGTGGCGCATCATGAAGGCCTTCGCAAAGTCCTTGCTGCCTTCCAGTTGCGCACCCTCTTTCGAAGGGCCTATCACGGGAATACCTGCCAGGGCGACATCGTTCTTGAAATAATCATACACCCCTTTCACCAGCGGATCTTCCGGACCTACCACCACCATACCGATATGATTTGCCAAGGCAAATTCCTTGATAGCAGAGAAATCGTCAGCCTTGATATTTACATTCGTGCCTACCAATGCAGTACCTGCATTACCGGGAGCGATGAATAACTGATCCACTTTCGGACTTTGAGCAATCTTCCAGGCTATTGCATGTTCGCGGCCGCCTGAGCCTAATAAAAGAATATTCATTTTTTTATAATTGACAATTGACAATTGACAATTGACAATTACTTGTCATTATCCTTTCCCAATCATCTTTTTTTAATGGTTATTGTTTTTTTGTTATTTCATCTTTGTCCTTTCTCTCAATTGTCAATTGCCCATTGTCAATTGTCAATTCTTAAGGTAGTCGTCAAAGTAGCGCGTTATCTTCTCATACAGATGCGGACGGTCTTTACCAATCACATTATGCAGATGGCGGGGATAAACGAAATAATCGGGATATGTATCCGCATCCACACAGGCTTTCAGGAATCCCAGGCTGTGCTGCCAAACAACAACCGGATCGATATCTCCGTGGATCAACAGCAGATGTCCCTTCAGATTACCTGCTTTCAATTTCAGGTTGGCATTCCTATAACCTTCCGGATTGTCCTGCGGACGGTCCATATAGCGCTCACCATACATAATCTCGTAGTTGCTCCAGTCGATCACCGGACCACCGGCAACCCCCACTTTGAACAGTTCCGGATACGAACACATCAGGTTCGTCGTCATAAAGCCGCCGTAGCTCCATCCGTGCACACCGATACGGTCGGCATCGACATACGGAAGTGATTTCAGAAACTCAACGCCTTTTACCTGGTCTGCCATCTCATTCACACCCAAATTACGATGTATGACATTTTCGAAAGCCTGTCCCCGGTTTGCCGATCCCCGACTATCAAGCGTAAAAACCACATATCCGCGTTGAGCCATATAGATATCCCAACCGCCTACACCGTTCTTCCATCCGCCTGTTACCAACTGGGCATGCGGGCCGCCGTACACATAGACGATCGTCGGATATTTCTTCGTCTCATCCAGACCGACAGGTTTTACCAGACGGAAATTCAAATTGGTGACACCATCTGCCGCCTTGATTTTTCCGGTAACGATTTCCGGCATCGCATAACCTTCGTACGGATTCTTCGCCGTCAGCAACGTCCGTAAAGTTTCACGTTTCTGTCCGTCGATAATCGAAATTTCACGTGGAACATCGGGAGCTGAATAACTGTCGATCAAATATTTACCGGAAGCACTCAGTTGCGTAGCATGAACTCCTTGCAAACCTCCCGAAGTCAATTCGTAAGAAGTTCCCTTTTTCAGATCCAGGCGTGACGTTCCGACATACAGAGCATCACCATAACTGAACGAGCTCAGCATTGACGGCCTTGTGGAAGAGAAAAACAACGCCTTTCCCTTAATATCGAAACCGAGGATGTCCAGGACTTCCCACTCGCCTTCCGTCAACTGCTTCAACTGTTCTCCCTTCGTATTATACAGATACAAATGATTATAACCATCACGCCGGCTCTGCCAGATAAACTGATCCGGATTGTTCGGCAGGAAAAGCACCGGATGTTGCGGCTCTACATAATGTTCGTTCTTTTCGGTAAACAAATCCGCCTCTTTATCACCTGTCAAGGCAGAATAGCGTACCAGGTGCATCTCGTTCTGATCCCGGTTCAGTTCGGCAATATAAATGCTCTTTTCATCCGGGCTCCAGGTAATATTCGTCAGATACTTTTCCTTCGGTAATCCGGTTTTCAACCAGACGGTTTTTCCGGTCGCCAGGTTGTAGACACCGACTGTCACCTCATGGCTTTTCATCCCAGCCATCGGATATTTGTGCGGTTCGGCTTTCGCGCAACGGGCAGTAATGTCGACAAACGGATAATCCGTCACCATGCTTTCATCCATCCGGTAAAAAGCCAGCGCCGAACCATTCGGAGACCAAAAAGTCCCTTTATGGATACCGAACTCGTTCTGATGAACGGACTTCCCGCAAACAACACCTTCAGCCGTTTCGTCCGTCACGATACTGACAGCGTTATCCGGCGAAAGGATTTTCAGGTTGTCCTCCTCCGTAAAAGCCAAATAACCATTGGCCGGACAAAAGTCGAAGTTCTCCCAGGAACCATTCAGATCATACATGCTTACAATCCTGTTTTCCACAAAATCGTAATGGAAACGATGGTGCTTGGCATTAAAAGCAAGCACCGGCTGATCTTTGTAAGGAACCGAGAAGAAGGGCATACCGCCAACCGACTGCGCACCGGCCACCGCAAGCGCTTCGTTCAACTGCTGGCGAGTAAAGGCGACTTTCACCGCCTTTGTCGATTCTCCACTCATCATGCTGTCACCCTTGACATACAGATATGTGTCTCCACACCACTGCAACTGTTTCAAGTTGCGAGGCACAAAACGACTTTGCGTCTTTCCACCGGGAATCAAGTCATGCAAAGTAAACTGTTTGTCTTGTCCCATCATCGACAACGGATTTATAAGTGCCAAAGCACATAATACACCTAAAATATTAATCCTCAAAATCATCCTTTCCTCTTCTTTTGAATGGTTTCTTAAACGAACGGTCACCGAACTTTTTCTTACCGCCAAACTCCTCGTCATCCTTAAAATGTCTCTTGACAGGACGTTTGCCGACAAAATCCCTACGAGCCGAACGGCCATCTGCACGGTCATCGCCGAAATAGCGTTTGCCGGGAATAAAAGGTGTCCGCTCGTTGTCGTCCTCAGCATGCGCGGCAGCAAAACGGCGGGCGGGACGATCCATGCGGTCGGTACGGAAATTCGGACGTGACGAGCGGTCCGGCTTACGTTCGAAAGAAGGTCTTTCCGGGCGGGAAGGACGTGCTTCACCTTCTTCGTTCAGTGCTTTCTTATAGTCTTTGATTTTTCCTTCGAATATATCGTAACAACGGTATTCGCATTCCAACGATCCGTTCATAAGCTTCATCTTTTCACTCGGTTTCAAGCCGATCTTGTCGAAGCATTCATCCTTATAACTCAGAATCCATACTTTATAGCCAGTAAACACATGTTTGACACGTGCACCGATCATATTGTACAACCCCAACAAATCACGACTGGAAATACGTTCTCCATAAGGGGGATTGGTCACCATGATGCCCGGCTGGGGAGCCTCCGTGCATTGCTGGAACGGCTGGGTCCTCAGTTCGATATATTTCATCAGGCCGGCACTACGGATATTCTTCTCGGCAATCTCGATCGCCGCCGGATTGATATCGGCACCATAACATTTGAAATTAAACTCACGTTCCTGACTCTCGTCGTTATAGATACGGTCGAACAGTTCCTGGTCGAAATCGATCCATTTCTCGAAAGCAAACTCCTTACGATGCACGCCCGGCGCAATATTCAAGGCGATCATCGCCGCTTCGATCAGCAACGTACCGGAACCGCACATCGGATCGACGAAATTCGATTCGCCTTTCCAGCCTGTTTTCAAGATCATACCAGCAGCCAACACCTCATTCAACGGAGCCTCCGTCTGGTCCACGCGGTAACCACGTTTATGCAAGCTCTCGCCCGAACTGTCGATAGAGAGCGTACAGTCGTTATGTGAAATATGAATATTGATATACAGATCCGGATTGTTTACACGGACAGAGGGGCGCTTCTGATCCTTCTCCATGAAATAATCCACGATCGCATCCTTCGTACGATAAGCAACAAACTTGGAGTGATTGAAATCTTCAGAGTAGATTACAGAGTCGATGGCAAACGTCTTGTCCAAAGACATGTAGTTTTCCCATTTCACCTTCTTAACCTCTTTGTAGACAGTATCGGCGTCTTTAGCTTTAAAGTGATAGATAGGCTTCAAGATACGCAATGCCGTACGGCAATAGAAGTTGGCTTTGTAAAGCACTTCCTTATCCCCGGTAAAGGAAACCATCCGGCGGCCAATCTGTATATCGTTGGCACCTAAAGATAATAACTCGCCGGCCAGGATTTCTTCCAACCCGTAAAGGGTCTTAGCCACCATTTCAAATGTTTCGCTCATTTTAAGTTGAAAGTTAACAATGATTCCTCATCGTTTATTAGTAATTCTATTTTAATTATTAATTATTCTTTGTTCTATGACTTCACTGGCAGTCAACTGACTTTATTAATTGTCTGCTGGCTCACGGTTGCTCCCGCCGGAACATCTTCCGTGATCCAGACGTTGCCACAGATCGTAGCTCCTTCGCCAATACGAATACGCCCTAACAATGTGGCATTGGAATAGACAGTCACATGATCGCCCAACACCGGATGACGCGGCACACCGCGTATCGCATTCCCGTTTTCGTCAGGCGGCAGTT
>ERZ1504950.411-NODE-411-length-9832-cov-3.115373_pt1 | contig 9832 bp, 9 predicted proteins | sample MGYA00574593_ERZ1504950 | MGnify/ENA primary metagenome ERZ1504950 (study PRJEB39906, sample SAMEA3182085) | gut metagenome | biome: human; feature: gut; material: Stool; isolation source: human stools | place: Canada | collected 2013-01-21 ... | reverse complement strand
ACCAAGCCATAAGCGCTAAATGAAAAGAACAAAGCAATCAGCACAATACTTACATACGATATCAGAATAATCTTATTTTTTCTATTTCTCAAAAGCCATGCCAAAGTGATAGGAGTAAAAATTTCCAGATATAATGAAAAATGACCGGATTCTTCCATAAATGATCTGGCACGAATAAAATTAGACGCTAATGGAGTATATCCTTCCACTCTTCCTCTAGGAATAATGTTCTCCAGATTTACTCCAACAAAGTTTACCAATAAAAATTCTACAATGGCAAATAGTGAAGATATAAAAACGGAAAATGAAATAATATTCAACATAGTATTGAATATTCCGCTATCGAATTTCAGCAAATATAGAACTAATGACTTGAACACATAATAAAAGGCAAAAAAAGAGAACGTCCACATTATATAATGATTAAGACATTTTTCTCCTGTAGCAAACAAAATAAAAGAAAACGTCAAGACAAGCCAATACGCAAGTAGCCAGTATCCTTCTTTATGTAGCTTTATTCGAGAAGAAAGAAGTAAAATCAAATAAAGTAAAGAGTATATAGCAGCCAAGAATGTCGGCATTGAAATAAATGATGACACAGCAAAGGCATTTGTAAATATCCCGACAAAAAGGTAAGCTATAAGAATACGTATTATTATAAATTTCACTATCTTAAACACTTATTAGTAGTCATAATATATCTGATTTAGAGCGCATAGCTTTCATTAATAGTCCCATTTTACATTTTCTTTCAAAACTCCATTGCTACTCACTGCCACAAACTCTTTATCCACTCTACGAGTAATAGTTGAGTTAGCAGCCACAATTACGTTATCCGAGATACTTACTCCTTTAAGAATTATGCTTCTACAACCAATCCACACATGATTTCCTATAGTAATCGGTTTCGAAGGATTTAATATTCTGCCATCAACAGTCGAAGCCACTTGGTGCCAATCGTTATCCATAATAAGCAAGTCTCACGACAAAAGGCATTCATTTCCAAAAGTTATACTATTTTGACAAAGCAACGTAGAACGACCGGTCACATTAAAATTTTTGCCAAGCGTTAGTACGGCATTCCTCCCTACTTCCACACAACATCCCTGACCAAACCCAGCCTTACCATATATATGTAAAGTACCAGCTACATTCCATATTGAACAACATCTTTTTTTATCTATAAACCCCAAATTATTTTTTCCAATTTGAAGAATCCCCATTCGTAATGGACAATGGAAAATCAATCTTGCCTTTCGCGCATTTTTAATAGTCACTTTACCATATATAAGGATGGGAAAACGTATTGCTTGATCAAACGGAAGAGTTATGAAATTAAGATAAATGGTAGAGAATAAGTTCATCTCTCTCATTCTAGAAAACAACATATTAATAGGATACATAAATAGCTTTTTACATTCTAATCAAAAAGATATTAAAAGTCTTACAACGATTACTTGCACAATAGATAACTATTATTGCTCCTTTAAAATCTTGTCCATGATATCCTTAAATGAACTATCAAATTTCTTAAGCGAGAAATTTTCACGGGCATACTGAAAACATCCTTCCCTAAAAGTCAGAATCTCTTCATTAGTCATAGATACAGCACGATTTACCGCATTCTTTATATCCTCGATATGCCATCCTTCTAACTCAATAATATATTCATTAGGCTCAAAGCCACATTCTTTAGTAAGGATTGGAATAATACCATGAGCCATACAGGTCGCAACAGCAGTACTCATGCCTTCAGAGCAAGATGGAAAAATGATAAAACAATGTCTATTTATAACTGTATCGACAAATTCCGGATTCTGAACATTTATACGTCCACAATCTACCGTATTGGAGGCTTTCAATTTATGAAACAAACTCTTTTCAGTAGTAGGTAATCCATAGAAACTAATAGAGAACTCAGGCATCTCTTTAAATGCATCGATAAGAATATCACCTCCTTTATGAATAAAGCCATCTGAGCCAAACCAAAGGAAGTTGCGTTTTGTTTGTTCAATTCTACCCTGCATATTCGCTCTGTCAAAAGCATATCCCGTATTAATAAATGCATTACTGTTTATAAGATACACATTGTCAAAATAATGTTTCATTGATTCAGCATTATACCTGGAATTCATTATTATTGCTAAATCAGAAGTTTCAAACATATCTTCATCAATGTAACCTTTTCGTATAATGGAAGCATTACAATTAACAGATGGATGCCTTTGTTTGAAATATACTATTCGTTCAGCGTATTTCTGTGCTACAATAACGGGATTATTTTCGGTAATAAATATTATTTTTTGAGCATCAGGCTGATTCTTACAAATTCTTTTGAATACCTCGCCCAATCCGATTATTATATCATATTTCTTATGCTTCAATATCTCATATGAAAAAATATCAGAGCAAGCACATACATCTACACAATACTCATTATCAATAAAATACTTGACTATCTGATTTGCGTGCATATAATTAGCATGCTTAACTTTCGTCAAATCCACATCCTCCAAATATAGATAACATAAAAGTATTTTTTTTTGTTGTGAATTAAGCAAATCAAGATTAATATTTACTTGGTATTTTCCACCAAAGAAGCGACCTATTTTAACAGCTAGTTGAGGGTGTTTTCGTAACAAACTACGTACAAGTTCTTTAATAAGATTTTTCATACAAAAACTTTACTATTTTATTTCTATACCATCACTACGCAAGCCCTGTATAATGACTGAAGACAATCCCCAATCCGTTCTTTTCTGAGGAGTAGTGAACCTATAACGTATAGTATTAATTATTTTTTTAAAACAAGACTGTGAATATAATAATTGATTATCATCTACAAATGAAACCAATTCTTCACTCTTTATTCGTAAATGATGATGGAAACAATAAATAGGAAGTAAATACTCTGAAAAATGCCCTAAAATACGTCGAGCTCTTGAGTAACCAGAAAAACGTATGTACTTCTCACATTCAAAAAGAATAGAGAACTGCCATTCAGCAAATTGGTCAAACAATTCCTTTGAGCATACAAACATATTAAAAGCTATATCCTTATTTCCATGCATATATGCCAAGACTGCTTTTTTATATTTAGGATGTAATCTTTCTATTACCTGATATAATATAGCTACATCCTCCTCTATTGCAGCCCGATATATTTTTTGCTCCATAGAATACGAGCGATATATAGGTTCAGGTAATATTATATCATACTTTTGCAACAAAGATTCCAAATAGTCTTCGGTGTACTTAGTTTTAAAATATCTCCGATAATGGCACAGGCCAATATTTGTTGTATCTTTCAAGTTCTTCCAAGCCCAATATTGTGCTGTAAGCTCACAATACATTGGATTCTTTTCGCTAATATTATCTCCCGTATCATCTCCTTGAAAGCCTAAATCATTTGTTGAAATGGCTTTTCCCACATGAATAGGCGTATATATGTTGTCGCTATAAACAGGATCCGCTTTATGAATTGCTACAAGAATCTTTGTTTTGCTTTTCTGTTGTTCCATAAAAATATATTATAAGAATAAATCATCTCGGAAAGTTGATTGATAAGACAATATACCTATTTTGCATAATACATATTTCACTCTTTTCCTCCAAGTCAAATGTCTATTAAGCAATGGGGTGTTTTTCCATTGCGTCATATCACGATATTTAAAAAACTCGGCTTTGAATGGGTGAGCACAATGTTTAATCCAAGGCTTGTCATATGAAATATAATGCAAAATGCATGGATCTTTAAGTGCTTCACTCAATTCTAACTCATACTCCCAAGAAACATGTAATTCTTTGTTCAATAATCCATCTGTCACGTTATATTTTAATGGTAATATAAGCTTCTCATCTTTTAACACATAATTCATAATATCTTGATCATGATATAAAATCCGTTCAGGATATTGCTTTATGAATAAAAGAAATCTATCGAGCACATTATGAATTCGCCAATATTTTAGATTGATTAATAATACACCCGCGTTAAAGTAGCCTAATTTTTGAGAATATCTCAAACGATTATAGTTCAATATTTGTCCATCATCTGCATCAGGTACGCAGCCTATTGCATTATTTTCTATATCCGTATTCCACAAATTAATTAAAGAATGACGGACTATAATATCACAATCCAAATATAAGATCCTATCAAGATTCTCAGGTAAGATTTCCGTTAAAAAGAGACGAAAATAAGTCGCTAATGTTATATGGGATTGTTGTCCAGCCATTCCGACAGGCAAATTAACCACCCACGACTCATCTATTTCATAGAAAGTGACTTCATTTTTATATCTATTGACGATACCTATTAGACTCTCTTTCTCTTTTATAGAAACATTCTTATTGATGATTATATGAAAACATACATCTCCTTGCGTATTGTTCTCACATATAGAGCACAATAAAACACCACAAGGCATAATATAATTACTATCCGTGCAACAAACAATATTCATCTTTTCCAGCTTAATATTTTTTTCTTCGTATACTTTCCAAACCATATCGCAGTTGCAACATGGCATTGAATAAACATAAATTGCCACTTAAAGCAAAATAACAAGTAAGTAGCTGATAAATACTCACCTCCTTTTTCCATTCTTTCAGAAAACGATATTTATAACGATTTGCCTCCGGATACATCTCAGAATATTGCATTCTTAATTGCTTAGTTGCATTTTTCATACAAGTAAATTTTGTTTTGAGTTGCTTGTAGGCTAATTCATAATCATATCCTATTATATTGTTATTTTCAAGAAATTTGGTAGTGAAATCTATCACACCAATAAAATTACTCAAGTTCTTTTCACTAACAGGTAAATGGCATATCGATAAATCATTATATTGAACATAGTTATAAAAAGCCTGTGGAATATATTCAATTTTATTCGCAAAATAAAAGCATTGGATCATAAATATAGAATCTTCACCATAGTCAAGTCCCTCTACTATTTCTATAGTATTTTCCTTTAATAATTCTCTCTTTATTAGTTTGTTCCATCTTGCTGCATGTTGCGTTTTAATAACTTCACCCAATAATTCTACTTTATTTTTTAGAATATCATCTTTTTCATATACTTTTTTATCCATATATACACGCCACAAATCACACCCAACAATATCCGCATCCGTTGCTATCGCTTTTGCATACATCTTTTCTAACATATCCGTTTCCATATAGTCATCGCTATCTATTTGAAGTATATACTCTCCTGTTGCATGATTCAAAGCTGTATTCTTAGTGAAAGCAATCCCTCTATTAGTTTCATGATTTATAATTTTTAGTTCTTTTCCATTCAATGTATTTGAAGAACTATGAATAACCTCATTAATCACCCTCATACTATTATCAGGGGTACAATCATTCACTATAATTATTTCCATGCTTTCCTGTATAGTCTGATTCAAGACAGAGAGGATGCAGCGTCCCACATACTTCTCTACATTATAAACAGGTATCAATACACTAATTTTGGGAGGATTTAACTTTTCTAGCATATTATTTACGTTTTATTATTTGATAAATTCGCCGAGTAAATACTCTAAAATTCTTATCAAGCAGTTGAAAAAAACATAGACTGATCGTTCCATAAAGCAACAATACCTTGAACGAAATGAGAATCCAGTCCATAAAATTCCTACATGACAGATCTATGTATTCAAGAAAAAAACGAGAAATATACCATGGTACAAGTATCAGGCATATTATTTTACCAATAAAGTACAAGTAGTTCCATATAGAGATTTTAAAGCCACGGCTATATAAGAAATAGGGTTTCCAACAACAAATAATCACTAGCAAACTAATCAAGACTCCTGCAATGATGCCAGGTAATCCATAATAATATCCCAATAGTATGGACAAGCCCAAATTTAATGCTGCTTCAATAGCAGGAGCATAAATATCTTGAAACAGTCCATAGGCTGAAAGAAAAGAATCATTAGTACGAGTCATAGAGATAAAAGCATAAACAACCAGTAGAGTAAAAGATGTGGAATCAAGTAAGTAGTCTTCACCTATCCAAAGTATCATGAATGAATGAGCCAGATGGAATAAACAAAAACATATCACAGAAACAATCCAATAACGACTGACTGTATATTCTTTAAAGAAAGAAAGAATTTTATCTTGATTCCCCTCAGCAACCAAATTACCTATGCCAGCATTTACCCCATTATAAATAGAGGTAATAATCATGGATACACTTACTACCAATAACATATAGTTCCCATAAATAGCAACAACCGTCAATGACAAAAAAGCATAAATAATCAAAGGACTAGTTTGCCCCAGTACGTAAGATGCAAACCTATGAAAAAATAACTGCTTTGTTTTTCTTATGATTTCAACATATTTCCGAGACAGAGCTTTCCCTTTAGACAAATCAGGATGAAGCCAAGGAAAACTCTTACGAATGGTCTTATGCAAAAAGAAACAAGTAATGACGGACATTAATAGTTCCACTATCAACCAATAAATATATCCTTGCTGAAAATAACCGATACCAACAATCTGTAACAACAATTTCAAAACCCTGAACCCTTGTACGTTATAGTTTATTTTATACTCCTGTTGGTCGGCGCTTAATACAATCTGCTGATAATTGATGATATACCCCAACATGGCAGCTACCAACAAAACTCCGAATGAACTGTAAGCATACCATAATGGCAATTCCATTTTGGAGAATATCAACGGAAAGAAACACATTAAAACAACTCCGCCTGCAAGGACAATATAAGCGATACGCCTGTAAAGCCAACCTTGTACGGCAACAATTTCATTGATAGCATCATAATCTTTTTGGAATAACGGAGTATAAAGTGTATATGAAATAGCAGCACTTATACCCAGTTCCGCCAAATTAAGAAATCCAAGTAGATTAGCTGCCGTCGTATTTATTCCCAAGACCTCTGCGCCTAAACATTCTATAAGAATTTTACGCGAAAAGAATCCGAGAATTAAAACCCCAACACTAAAAAATAAAGAAACACGGACATTATTGATGCTTTGTGTTGTACGGGTAGGAGATTTCACCTGATAGCGTTCTATTAGAAGTTTACACGAAATTCTTTACTATTTAGTACATGCTGTATTATAGGAGCCATATCATAATATCTGTATTGCCCCAACCTTCCACCAAAGATAATATCCTGCTCATCTTCTGCAAGTTTTCGATACGCCTCTGCCAGTTGATTGTTACGATTATCACTGTCTCTTATACACATCTGACGCTGCCGACGAATATTCCTTTGATATTACCGTTTTTAGACAATCATATACCTTCTGTCCCAACATTTCAAAATGTTTATGCTCAATTATCCGAGTATAAGGAATCATACGCTCAGTGTAATTCACAACTGCATTTCCTTGATAATTAGGCGTATCAACAACCTCCGTCTCAAAAGAGACAGTACGCCAGTCCAGTTTACCAAGCCTGTAATTAAAGAACTCGTCAATAGCACCGGTAAACACTAACTTATTTGCAATTTCTCGCCAACAGTCTTTATACGTAGCAAAAAAATCGACAGATGTTTCGCATTTTACGCCTTCCAGTAAACCCTCAATAAGTTTATTGTATCCACCTATTGGAACACCTTGATACTTATCGTTGAAGTAATTGTTATCAAAAACCAAACGTACAGGAATACGTCTGATAATAAACGCAGGAAGCTCTGTACACTTCCGTCCCCATTGCTTTTCCGTGTAGCCTTTAATTAATATTTCATAAATATCTTTGCCTACAAGAATCAAGGCCTGCTCTTCCAAATTACGTGGTTCACTAACTCCGTCAGCTCTCATCCTTGCTATAGCTTCTGCTTTCTGTTGTTCTATTTTAGCCATCGCTTCAGTTGGAGTCGTTATTCCCCAAATCTGATAGAATGTATTCATATTAAAAGGAAGATTATAAAACTTACCTTCATAATTGGCAATTGGAGAATTTGTGTAACGATTAAATTCCACTATTGAATTTACGAAATCCCAAACTGCTTTATTAGAGGTATGGAAGATATGTGCACCATACTTATGTACATTAATCCCCTCAATATTTTCACAATAAACATTTCCTCCTATATGTGGACGCTTGTCAATTACCAGACATTTCTTACCCATTTGTTTTGCACAATAAGCAAAAGTAGCTCCAAAAAGACCTGAGCCTACTATCAAATAATCATAATAAGGAATCATATTATTAGAATAAACATTTCAATATACCGAAGTAAACACTCGTTGCTAAAAGACTGAGTAAGTTTTGGTAGCCTGCACCGAGTGTTTTTACTATTCAACAAATAATTCATAACATAACCAATGCAGCATCTTATCATTTTTTCAGCTTCGTCCAAAAATCCTTCACTAGCAACTCCCAACTAATGGCCCCTACTACACAAAGAAAAATAAAAGCTAGAGCATATACTTTTTTACTAGTTCCTGAAGGGCTCAATGGCACTATCGCAGGTTCTAGAACCGCAAATACAGGTTTCTCTTCTTGTACTTTAGCTCTGGCAACTTGAAGCTGATTCGCAACCTGACTATATACTTGATAAGCCAAGCTCATATCACTCTGCAGTCGTTCCTGTTCAGTACGGACACTCTGCAAAATAAGATCATCATGAGAATCTACATAATGAGCATATTTTCTTTGGGCAATATAATACTCTTGTTGACGTTCTTTACAAAGTTTCTCCAAATAGGCACAATCTTCTTTCGCCTTGGAAGTACGATAGTCTATGATATATTCTTGCAATTTCTTCACAACAGAATCGGCAACCACCGCAGTTGCCATTGGATTTTGCAAGGTCACAGCGACAGAAGTCATAGATGTTTTCTTATCTACTGAAGCCGTAATCTTTTCTCTCAACATTCCAATCTTCTGCAACTCTTTTTTAGATAATTCAATCGCACCTCTATTTGATTTACCAAGAAGTTTTGATTCATGTTCTTCTTGAACAAATAATGATTTTACTCCGCCAATTATCATACCAGGTAACCCAATTACATAACTCCACCAAGGAGAAGACTCTTCATCTAAATAAGTGTTTAGAGTCATAGTTTCACCTGTTGATACAAGTATTTTCATCGCAGAGAGTTCGAGCAAAAAAGGAGTGGAAGATACAATATCAGCAGATAAAGAAGCATTTAAAGCATCAACACCATCGCCCATTGTAGCACTGCTTCCCAAAAAAGAAGCTGCTAAACCTGACAAACCACCACCTTTAGCACTACCCATCTCCGGAGAAAGAGTAACTTCAACTGTATATTGTTTAGGAATACTTATTGCCACAATACCCCCCATCACTAATCCAATACCGATAGCTTTATAAATTGTCTTACGAATAGCTATAATCTTATGAAGAAAATCTATCAGATATATTCCGTTCTCTTCATCCATATAATTATCTTGTCTCTGTTTTATTTCCTTTTCAGATTCTCGTTCTATCATAGTGGTTATAAGCCGTATTCGTTATTTCTTGATTAAGTTAGCAATAGAGGCAACCATCATTCCTAAAGTGCTGAATGTAGTAGCATAACCTAAAATATTGCCAATATTAGTTTTCTTCTTAGCTTTACTAGGCACAATTATCTCACAACCCGGCTCGATCTGTTTCTTACCACTACCTTTCACTTTAGTCACCTGACCATTCATATAAACGATGAATTTCTTACTCTTCTTCGCATTTTCAGAATAACCACCAGCTTGATCTAAATAGTAATCAACTTTTTTTCCTTCCATATAAGAAACAGTATTCGGAACCATTACGGCACCATTAATCGTAACCGTATTATTATTTTTCGGAATAGAAATCACATCACCCTCACGCAAGA
>ERZ1504950.249-NODE-249-length-17994-cov-9.879257_pt1 | contig 17994 bp, 7 predicted proteins | sample MGYA00574593_ERZ1504950 | MGnify/ENA primary metagenome ERZ1504950 (study PRJEB39906, sample SAMEA3182085) | gut metagenome | biome: human; feature: gut; material: Stool; isolation source: human stools | place: Canada | collected 2013-01-21 ... | reverse complement strand
GTGGAATATTATCTATACGAGTTATTTCACGTCCGTCATATCCCCTGCAAATAGAAATATATTCAGGACCTTCCATTATCAAACCGCAAGTAGTAGCTGTAGACGGGTCATTCGGATCTCTCGCAATAGCCGCTCCGGAGTACCAACCTTTACCATCTGTTTGGCGGTTACGATAATCATTTATCTTACCGTTTGCATCAGTTATGATCTTTCCATCAGCAAACTTGGTACCTTCGGACGAACGGAAAGCTATTTCGCACAAACCGTCACCGTCAAAATCATACAAAATATAAGAAGTATAGTGTGACCCTGAGCGAATATTAATACCTAAATCTATTTGCCACAAGAAAGTCCCGTCCATTTTATAGGCTTCCAATAAAGTAGTACCATTAAACCAAACTCCCATATTCGCCCCGTCATATGGTTCTCTCTTTACCACAATCTCCAGTTCACCGTCGCCATCCAAATCACCTAGCTGAATATCATCAGGAGAATATGTAATCGATGCATCAGGTACATTCAAGTTTAATCTAATCTCATGATAAAACTTTTCTGCCATTTCAGAGGTAAACGTATAATCGCAAAGCGTTTCAGTCTGATTGGCAAGAGTGACCCGATATACATTCGTTTTTGATACATCAATATCTGCATCCACCCAGGAAGTCGTATTTGAAATAGGTTCCTCATTCAATTTCACTTCCGCCTCGCCGTCTACCGACTTATAAATATCAAAAGCAACATTAGACGGATCAGTCTTCAATAATCTCCAGCTAATCAATGCGGATGAAATCCCCGATGAATTATTGGAATCAGAAGCTGAAATAGGATCATAACTCACCCACATGGCACGACTACCCGTTATGACCTCGGTCGGCAGAGGAGGCAATTCTTCTGTCGGGTTGTCATTGTTCACTTCAACGACGGGGTCATTATCTGAACAGGCAACTATCGCCAACAAACAAAACAACCCCAATACTATATAATGTTTCTTCATTTCTTTCGTTTTTTAAACATTAACATCTGTTCTATGCAAGAACATTATCACTATTTGTCAGCATTCCAGTTGTGGATTACCACCCCGGATTCTGCTCCAAATTAGGATTTTTCGATTTCTCACTCTGAGGAATCGGGAAGAAATACATTTTATCATCCCAACTTCTTTCTTTTACCTTACGCTCATACGTATAAGTATCATCCCCATTCTTCGTAATCTTCATTTCAACAATGTTCTTGAAATGTTTGTCACCCTCCTTCCAACGGCGTACATCCCAAAAACGATGTCCTTCAAAAGCTAATTCTACCATACGTTCATTCTGATATTTCTTCCAGAAAGCGTCATTGGCCATCCCTTGAGGGAATCCCGGCATTTCGGCACGCGTACGAACTACTTTGATAGCATCTACAGCCGAAGTCGTAAATTCACTATCCGTTGCATACGGACTCCCCAGATACTTATATACAGCCTCCGCATAATTCAAATAGAACTCCCCAAAACGGAACGTAATCCATGAATGGTAGGTCTTTGAAGCTGTACCGGCACGCAAGTCCACTGCCGTCTGACAATACTTCTTCAGGTAATAGCCTGTCGGAGTACCGCCACTCAAAGGTTCCGCATTTAGTCCGCCCTGATAAGTTTGCAGAGGAACAGTATTCCAGTTAGGCCACTTTTCGTCTCCATTCTTGGCAATAGTCAGATAGAAACGAGGGTCGCGGTTGGTATAATAGGGATTAGCAGGATCATAGTTATCCAACTCGTCCGGACGCATCCCTGTATCCTTCATCTCATACGCATCTACCAATGTCTGTGTGGGACAGTTTCCACCTTTACAATTTTCCAGCCCGACCGGGAAGTTATATCCCTCAAAAGAATTAGTGGTAGTAGTGGCACGACGGAGAAAAATCAATTCACTAGTAGCGTCATTGTAACTGTCCTTACTCCAAAGTGACGAATAATCATCCACTAAGAGTTTTGCCTTTTCAGCAAATCCATTACTGTCATCCAAAATTTCCTTATTGGCCTTAGCTGCACGATACCACAGCTCTTTATCATCAGTCGGGTTAAACAAAGGACTTGCCGCATACAATGCTGCACGAGCTTTCAAGGCCAATACCGTTTTACGGTTGGCACGTCCAGTTTCCGCCGGGCTACTAGGTAATGCCATATCCCCCAGTTTACTGTAATCGACAATAATCTTATCCTTTATATCATCACATTCGGCTATGATATAATCAAAAATTTCCTGTGCCGGTCTGCGCGATAATGTATTCGATTCTTCGGCCGTTAATATATGGTCACTAAACGGCACATCTCCATATTGCCGTACCAAGTTAAAGTAGAAATACGCACGAAGGAAACGCACCTCATACTGGTAATTGGTATAACGGAACATCTGTTGTGCATAATCACTGTTCAAAGCCAACTCGGGAAATGTCAGTCCGGTAAACTTCTCCAGATATAAATTACAATTGGCTATCCCTTCATAACAGGACGTCCACATGCTACTTTTAGCATTCGACGGACTCCAAGAGCCATTGTAAAAGTCTTCAATCTGATTTCCCGTATACGCATATTCGGACTCATCTGTAGCAGAACCAAGAATTGCCCCGCTATAATTTCCAAAGTCCACATCCATGGACAAATAGATATTTGTTATCAGCCCTCCCACATTACCGAAGTTGAGCTTCACAAAATCCTCATCATAGTTATTGTACTCATGATATTCCATCTTATCTGAGCAGGAACCGAGTGTGGCTACACACATCATTCCGTAGATAATGTTTTTCAGTTTCATTCTTTCGCTTTGTTTTTATGATTAAAAACCAATCGTAACACCGACTACTACACTCTTATTCAGCGGAGTCGCTACACCATAACATTCCGGATCTGCCACATCAATATGATCTGAACAGAACAAGTCTGTTCCTCTGACATATAACTTGGCACTCCCTAATATCTTAGTCTTCTTCATCAATTCTTTCGGAAATCTGTAATACACCTCCGCATTACGTAACTTCAAAAATGACCGGTCTGCCAACCAAACCGTATTAGCCTGATAGTTATTGGCATTACTCTGTGAACTCAAACGAGGATATTTGGCATTTTGATTTTCCGGTGTCCAACGATTCTCATAATAATGAGTAGAGAGTGTCGTATTATTTATCAACGGCCAAAACATACTCTTCGTATTCAATACAGCAGAATAGTTACCTGTCCCCTGGAACATTACATCTACTCCAATCCCTTTCCATTCCGCTCCCAAATGGAAAGAATAATAAATTTCCGGGGCTGTCGTACTATAACCGATAGCTGTTTTATCATTGGCATCAATGATTCCGTCTCCATTCACATCTTTATATTTTATATCTCCCGGCACTACCGTACTAAAGTTTTGCGTAAGACTGTTTGCTATATCCTCTTCATCTTTGAAGAAACCTTCAGCTATCATTCCATACACTTGTCCCAACCGATTTCCTGTTTGCACAAGATTATTATATAAACGCGGTTCTTCCAGTTGCTCCTTAATTTCATTCTTATTCCAAGCAAAATTACCGCCAAGGTTGAACACTACATCTCCTAACCGTTTCGTATAGTTAAGCCCTAGTTCCATGCCATAACTATCAACGATCCCGGCATTCTCGAACGGAGCATCCACTCCCAATACATTGGTATATTTACCTTCGGAAGATACCCAAATATCTTTTCTCCGTTGATAATAGCCTTCTGCCGTCACATTCAGTCCATTGAACAACACAGCATCAACACCAACATTATATTTATACGCTTTCTCATGTGTCGAATTAGCAGTTGCCAAACGGCCGATAATAGTACTCCCGAATTCGGAGTCATAACTACTGTTAAACTTATATTGTGTACCGGTAGTCGTATAAATCTGGTCCCAATAATCGTAGACGGTGTCGTCTCCGTCTTTAGGCAGATAATCAACATTGATCACGCCAAACGAAGCACGCAATTTCAAGAAATTCACCCAAGACACCTCTTTCAACCATTTTTCTTCCGAAAGCACCCAAGCAGCAGAAATGGTAGGAGAGAAAGACCATTTATGTCCCGGTGCCAATAAACTGGAGGCCGAACCTACCAATGCCAGATCCAAATAGTAGCGATTAGAGAAGCCTACATGATTATACCAAGAAACATTTTGCCGATAGATAGTAGTGTTCAGACCGTAAGAATCACGATATTCATACTCCCATTTCAATTGAGAATACACATCCCACTTTTGGAACGAACGATTGTAATCAACACTACCTGCAAAGTTAAATTGGCGTGCCCAATTGTCAATCCCCGCACCCGAACCCATTTCACTGGATTCGCCACCAGAAACAGCAGTATAAAACGGACCGTTAGTTGTCCAGCTTGTTGCATAACCGGCATACTTATAAGTCTTGCTATGGTCTTCCAGAATATTGGAATAGTTGTCATAAGCTAAACGAAAATTAGCTCCCAATCCTTTCAGCAGACCAGACAAATCTTGTGATAAGGTAAGGTCGGCGAACAAACTACGGGAATGTCCTTTAGAATAAGAAGCTCCCTGCGATTGTGCGACTGGATTCGACGTCCCCGCCCAAGTAGTGCTTCCTCCCCAACTGCCATCTTCCGTACGAACCGGAAAAGCTGCAGAAGGAACCGAATAAATCATATCCCATAAGTTAACCGAAGCTCCCGGAAGTCGGGATTCGGACAATGTACCGAGAAGGTTCAACTTTAATTTGGTAGTAGCTGTTAAATCAATATCCAGATTCGTACGCAAATTAGCACGCGAATACATATTCTGTGTAGAATATCCGTCATTTGCATTCGGGGTTTTGATAAAACCTTTGTCTGTTAATAAATTCGCCATAGTATAGTAGCGGAACTTTGCCCCTCCTCCGCGGAATTCGATCGTATATTTATTAGAAACTCCTCTGTCTTTAAAAGTTTCATCAATCCAGTTCACATTAGGATAAAGATAAGGGTACATACGGGAAGCCCCACCACTGCCTACTCCATTACGAAAAGCATCGACTTCTTCCGGAGTATATCGAGCTCCCAAACCTTCATATCCACGTGCTTCATTCACTGCAGAAGCATACGTAGCCGCATCTACAAATTCCGGACGTCGAGACTGAGTGTTAATGATATGATCATACGTAAACGTTATCTCTTTTGTTTTGTACTTACCACGCTTCGTCGTTATCAAGATCGCACCGTTCACTCCTTTGTATCCGTACAATGCCACAGCCGCGGCATCTTTCAGGATGGAAACGGATTCTACTTCTTCCGGACTTACCAAACTCATGTCTCGTTCCAAACCGTCAACCAGCACGAGCGGTGTACTACTTGACAAGCTCTGCAAACCACGCACATAGAAGGTAGGATCTGCCATTAGCCCGGTACTAGCCGCATTCTGCAAAGTGGTAAGGCCCAATCCATATCCATATAGAGAATTGGATATATTCCGGGAAGACCGCTTATTAAACTCTTCATTATAGGTGGTAGAAACTGCTGCCGTTGATTCATGACGATTAAATGTCCGGTTAGCTCCCACATCAATAGTCTGAGCTGCATATCCCATCACAATGGTCATCGGACCATCAGTCTTTGCCACAACGGTGGTAGAGCCTTTGTCGACAGAAACGACACTCAAGCGTAGTCCTTTCTCGACCGCAATCTCGAATTTACCGTCTTTATCAGTTTCAACCCGAGTCTCCACTGCGCCACCTTCCACATTAACGGACGCTCCATAGACTGGATTTCCCGATTTATCAACAACAATACCTATAATGTTGTTGTCTGTATTCTGCGCTCTGACCGGAATGCTCAAACAAACCAGTAAAGCCAGTATCAGAATCTTATTTTTTCTCATATAAATCAATATTCAATATTGTTTTAATCTATTTCGCTGTCTCACATTACCAACCCGGATTCTGAATTAGTCCATATCCTTTGTTAATTTCCGTTTGCGGGAATGGAGAAAGATACCATTTAGAATCAAATCCGTATGTCCACCACCGACGAACCGGCTTGGATAACTCAAACCTTTCATATTCAAAACGAGTAGGCTGCAATGCTCCCTTGTTTTTATCTCCTTCATTCCATTTAGCATTCCCTGTTATACGATTACCAGTATCATCCAAACGATAGGCGAGTAACCCGTGCAGGCGCTTCTCGAAACGATCGGCACGTTTGTAACGGATAAGATCAAAGTAACGGCTATCTTCAAGCCCCAATTCCCGAACACGTTCACACAGCAATTCTTCCAATAAGGCAGCTTTGTCAGAAAGTAAATTCTTATCTGTAACACACTCCGCCAAATCTTTCTTTAATCCCACGCGGGCACGTACTATATTCATTTGGTTAATAGCGCCCCGGTAATCGTTCTTGGCTTGAAGCAAGGCCTCTGCATAGGTCAAATAAATGTCAGACAAACGAAGATATACCCAATGCGTATACTGACGTTGGTACTCTGTTCCCAAATAATATTTCATATTTTTATAACCAGTCGCATAGTTACCTGATTCAAGTGCTGCATTTTGTCCTTCATCGTATCCTCCGACCCACAATTCATAAGGTAAACCGGACATTGTTCCGGCACTCCAGTCTAACATCTTTGGCAATCCATTCACCATGCAATGCTCATACAGACGAGGGTCACGGGTTAATACAATTTCCGACAATAGTTGTTCTCCATTTTTAAATGTTCCGGTCAAGAACATTTCATCCAACTTACCTTCTGTTTCTGCCTTTTTCCAGTCAAATGGAGTGCCGTCGGCCCATGGGAACATCTCCACATATTCCTGTGTAGGCGGATATTCAGTACGGCAAAGTGACGGAACAGCCCAGGAATGCCACATATAAGAACTTGAATTGAAAGCGTCCGACATATTCGTGCGGACAGAATGCAAGACCTCCTTGCTGTTCTGACGAATATATCCCATACGATATGCCTGACGATACTGCTCCGGTGTTTCTTCCGAAGCCTTATTCAGACTGTACCCGCCTTGACTCTCCAGCTCTTTAAAGAATGCCTCACAAGCCTTCAAACAGTTATCCCAAAGTTCCGCATGATAGCCGCCGTACCATACCAGACGTTGCTGTTCAGCCTCTGAATTTCCTCCTGCATATCCGTTGACATCATTAAACAACGGAGAAGCGGCAAATTGCCAGATTTTACATTTCAATGCCATAGCACCGGCCTTTGTCCAGTGTCCGGCCTTGCTAGCAAGATCGGCATCAGCATAAGCCCACACCAATCCACCGGAATTGATAGCATCATCCAACATCTTTATCATGTAGTTAACAGTCTCCTCTACCGTAGCACGGGGGATTTCATAACCTGACTCCGTACCGGTGAATGAAGCGTATAATAATGGAAGACCTCCATAATGACGGAACATATCAAAATAACGCGCCGCAATCAGACATTTAGCTTCTGCCACCAACTGTGTTTTTTCAGTGTCATCCATGCCCGGTACTCTATCGATGTTTTCCATTAACAACCAACACCAACGCACTACTTCCCATACCATTTCCCGTGTATATGGGAAGATATTACCACGCGTGCCATAGTTGGCATTGAGAGAACCCAAATAATACTGCTGATATACAGTCGCATCACTAAAATAAAGTGACCAGCAGTCTGTTAGCGCATCCTTCTTTCCTAAATAAGGGCTGGAAGAATCAGGAATATTACCGTTACTGTCTGTATTATAAGGTAATCCGTAATACTGTCTACTGTAGCAGGTATTCAAAAATTGGCGCGTATATTCAGCACTATTGAACACTGTGTCAATAGTAGCATTTCCGCCCGGTGCCTTATCCAAAAAAGAGTTTCCGAATTTAATTTCGTCCACACATGAAGTGGAAACCAAACAAACCGCCGCTCCCAACATCGCACCGATGAACCATTTATTTTGTAATTTCATTGTATCTTTCCTTTATCTATTTTAGAATCCTAATTTCAAGCTCAACGTATAAGTCTTGGACAATGGATAAGAAGGTGCATTAGTAGCTCTTGCCTCCGGATCACCCCACAAATAAGGTGTTATAGTCCACAAATTATATCCCGCAAAAGCCAACTGACATGTATTCAGTCCAAGTTTCTTCATCAATGGGAAGTGAAAATTGTATGCCACCTGAAGAGTTTTCAAACGCAAGTATTTTGCATCTTTCTCATATAAAGTGGAGGTAGCATAGTTATTCTTCGCATTATCAATGGTAGCTCTCGGATACTCCGAAGATTGTGACGGATTTTCCGGTGTCCATGTGTGGTCCAAATGGTATGCCAACAATCCTCCCTGCTCGCTATTGGAAGATGAATAAAACGGCTGACGAAATACATCCGAAATCATACGACTTACGTTCCAGGCCCCTGTCCATTGAGTACTTATTTCCAGATTCTTCCAACTGAATCCTAAATTAATACCTAGCATATATTCAGGATCGTCTGTAAAGCCATAGTCATAACTTGCATCATTTGCATCAATCTTACGGTCACCATTCAAGTCAACATATACTGCATCTCCATTTTGAAGAATACTCTCGTGAGTGGGGAACGGACGATTAAATGTCTGTTCATATAAGGCAGGTGTCTCCTCATCATAGAAGCGCCAGAAAACATATTGGCTACGCGAACCGATACGGTGTCCTTTCTGGTATTGATATAAATTATTCTGCGGGGCTTCCTTCTTTTCAAGAATCTCATTCTGATTATAAGAAAGGTTAATACCCGCCCAATAACGGAAATTATCACCAATCTTATCGTTCCATTTTAAAGAAAGTTCCCAACCCCAACTGTCTACACTTCCTAAATTTGAATATGGAGTAATGAACCCCAACATTCCCGGAGCTGTACCATCACGCAAAAGGATATCATTACGACGTTCTTTATAATATTCAAAGGTTGCTTTCAGACGGTCGTCAAGGAAATTAATATCAACACCATAGTTCCGCTTCAGGGCTTTTTCCCATGTCACAGCAGCATTATTCTTAGCTACCTCACGCGCACCCAGACTAACAGTACCATTATCTACTCCAAACCCATATCCCCAAGCGTTAGTCGCTCCTCCACTTGCTGTTACACGGTTAGCCAAATCACCTAAACCGACATTATATGGATCAGCCATGTACATAAACCGCGATCCCCCAATATTATCGTTACCTACTAAACCGACACTGGCACGTAATTTCAAAAAGCTAACCACCGATTTCAAAGGACGGAAAAACTTCTCTTCACTCATCACCCAACCTATAGAACCAGCCGGAAAATAAGAAAAGCGCAAATCAGACGCAAAGTTCTCCGAACCGTTATAACCCACATTAAACTCTGCCATATAGCGACTCTTCCAATCATAAGTGACACGTCCGACTAATCCGACATATCCATGAGGAATGTCCGAATATACTTTCGGATAATATTCTTTCTGTTGATTATACAAAACCAAGGCTGTCACTGTATGATCACCAAAAGTACGATTATAATTAAAGCTGGCTTCCATATACCAATTACGTGCTTTGCCTGTAGTATACGAATACTTCACATCTGTATTTTCTCCAAACTTACGATAAGCAATACTACCGTCATCCATCAATACAGGAGTGTATGTAGCGATAGACCCACCAGAACCGACTTTATTAACTGTAAACGAGCTGTTATAAGATCCCTTCACTTTAAAAGAAAGTCCTTTAGTCAAAAAGTCCATTTTCTGGTCCAGAATCACATCCACATTCAGCGAATTATTGCTGGTCTGGCTGAATCCATTTCCATAATATCCCATACCAGTGCCTCCTGTAAATGGTAATTTCAGTCCGTCTGAATAAGTTTCATCGCTCGAATTTACCAATTTCCCGTCTATGATTCCCGGACTGGAGAAAGGAGTAGCATAATACATATTTTTAATCAATCCGGAAGATCCCTGACTCGTACGCGGTTGATCTGAATTATTCACATTACCACTAATATTGAATGACAAAGTAGTAGTTTTGGTGACATCCATATCCAAATTTGTACGATAGTTGAACCGACGGTACTGGTAGCTTAAATTATAAGGAAGATCAAATTCACTAAAAAGTCCTCCTTGCGTATAGGCACCTGCAGAGATAAAATAACGTACTTTATCTGTTCCTCCCGAGATATTCAAGTTATGCTGGCTCTGAAGCGTAGAGCTTTTCATAATATAGTCAGCCCATTGTATATTGGGGAAACGAATAGGATCGGAACCATCCGCAAATTTTTGAATCACATCACCACTAAATAAGGCAGATTTACCATCACCGGACATCATTTGATTATGAAAACGGGCATAATCATAAGAACTTGCCTGTTCTACCATTTTTGTAGGCATCAACACAGAAGCAGAAGTAGTAAACGAAATTTTCGCCTTTCCTTCCTTTCCTCGTTTAGTTGTAATCAGAATGACCCCATTTGCTCCACGAATACCAAATACGGCTGTTGCCGAAGCATCTTTCAAGATAGAAATGGATTCAATTTCATTCGGGTCGATATCACTCATACTTTCACGATCCACACCGTCTACCTGAATTAACGGTGAAGAATTCTCCCAAGTAGCTTTACCACGAATAAAAATTTCAGCGGCATCCGCTCCCGGCTCACCAGAATATTGCACAGTAGTCAAACCTGTCATCTGCCCTCCTAATACATTGGAAACCGAACCTACAGATACACGGGTCAATTCTTCTCCTTTCACACTAGCGATAGCTCCTGTCATGGTCACTTTCTTCTGGGTACCATAGGCTACAATTTCCACCTCCTCAAGAGCAGTCACATCCTCTACCAAAATGACTTTCATGTCATTCTTTGCTACGACTTTTTTATCGGTATAACCTATAAAAGATACTTTCAGTTTCGTACCGGGACGTACATTTATTCTAAATACACCGTCAATATCGGTAATTGTACCGTTAGATGTTCCTTCCGCAAGTACACTTGCTCCAATTATCGGTTCTCCTTGGCTATCTACTACTGTTCCTTTTATAGTACTTTGCTGCTGTACAACTTCGACGGCTGCCGAAGCTGTTTGCAATCCCCATGCAGGTGCAAAAGTTGCTATAGTGAAAAACAGAGCGACAGGTAAGGTTGTCCCCTTTATAAAGTTTTTCTTATTCATATATGTATATGTTCATGATATAAGTATAGTTGACGGACTTTATATACCGTCCTATTTATTTTAGAATGCGAGCATCATACGGAAATAGCCGGCGCGTGAACCACGCTCACAAATAATGTGATATCTTCCACCAGCCATACCGTGCGTCCATTGGTTGGCAGCAGAACGTTGCGTGCTGCTCCAATAGTGTCCACTATTAGTTCCTGAATCAACAGAGGTCATTTCATCACCATTTACATTCTTGAGACTACGGTTGATAACACTCAAATTCTTAGCAACTGTATCCCAGCACATTATAGAAGGCAGATACCAAGGAGTCACACTTGTCGGAACGGCTTCCGATTCGCGATAAGTCTTGATATACTCATAAGCATGGTCGCAAGTAGAGGGACTTCCCTTCTCTTCGTAACACATAGTAAGTATCTGTGTGTTATTATATCCCATTAGTGCAGGAAAAACTAATGAGGCATCATTCTTGTTGGCATCACTCTCTGTATTGCAACCTACAAATTTACCTGCCCAATCCTCATCTGAAGTGAACCAGTCTGAATAATAGCCGGCCTTGCTGGTATGGAACATTTGCATGGCAATATCGTTTTGTTCATCATCTTTTACTAATGAATTCTTTACAGATAGTACTACCCCGTGTGTACAAGTAGGAAAGTCACGACGCAAAGCATCAATCTCTGCAGAATAAAGTTCGGGATGTGTTACGCTAGGCTGTGAATTACCTACATAACATACAATACCAATCACATTTTCCGGTACTGTTTCCGCATCTACAGAAACTATTTTTCCATCTGCACAGAAATAATCCCCGACCTGCAAAGTATGGTTAATCTTACTTTTATCTTCGATGGCATACATCTTCGCTGTTCCTCCTTCCAGAGTACCTTTAGCTTCATATTCCATTTCACCCACGCCTGTATAAGTACCCTTGATTGAGAATTCCTTACTCGGATTAACCAAAAAACGATATGTATCCGTACTTTCCTGATAATAAGGAGTTGCTTGAGTATTGTTCACTGTAAACGAACCGGCTGTTAATGGTAACAAATAATCATCTATACCGCCATTTGTAAAGCTATAGGTCAAATTAGGCATCTTCACTACCGCAAGAGCCATCCGATGTTGCATAGTAAAAGCGATCTGTCCTTTCAAACGGTCCCCCTGAACACTACCCGTACTCGTCATCAAATCATATTGCGTATAATTTCCTTCATTTTGTTCATCACCAATTTTCCAATTGTTGACATACGTTTCAAAAGGGTCTACTTTAGTCGGATCAAAAGTTACATTTGCATTATACGGATAGTATGCATAAAAAGTCATCCGCTGAAATTGTGAACCTTTGTATTCAATAGGATCTCCCCCATCGGTCAATTCCCAATAACCATCTGTCAGTGTGAATTTCCGATTCTTGATATCCTCTACCACCGTTTCTCCTCTTACCGCAAATATACCGATAGCATCTCCGTTAGAAAATCGGGTAGTATATCCATTCTCTGTAGCACGTGTCTTGCCACTTTCATCCATAAATCCTTCATCAGACACACTAATCTGAAATCCCTGCAAAGAATCCGGCGTTTCTCCGGTGAGTTCTTCATTTTGCGAGCAAGACGCAACTATGGCTGCGCCAGCCAGAAAAAGCATTGATATATAATTATATACTTTCATAAATCTCATGTTTATATTTTTAGCATTTTTTGTCTATACTAGATTGGTAAACAGATCACTTCACAATAGGCTGTGGAGTTACGGTTTCTTCTGTAATATTCCAACTAGGGTTGGTTATCTCTGTTCCAGTTTCAGCTATACTAGGGTCGGATGTTATAGGATCGTGGTTTTCATCTTCCCATCCTATTATTTGCGTTTGTTCTGTAATTGTCAACACATAATTATTGTCCTCGTATTTATTTGTCTTGATGATATAATTATAAGAAAATCCCGATTTCAATTCTGTCAGGTTAGCAAACTCGGCTTCATAAAGATAACCGTTCATTCTAGCTTGGATAGTTACCTTGCCTTGCACCTTCTGTGGCAGTAAAATAGCTTGTACTGTATAATTATCCTGTTCTCCTATTTTATCCCAATATATATCATCTTCATCCGTAACAGGGTCTTCACTTACTGTTGTCTCCCCTGTTTTAGGATTAAATGTACCATTATTCTTAAGCCCAATAAGATAACAGGTTATATCTGCCAAGTCCACACCTTCGCCAGCTTGAAACTCCAATCTAATACGGCTCATCACATGATTGAATGCTAATGTCACATTCGGGGTTTGTGATGTAGCCTTCCCTTTGGCAAAAAGAAAGTCTATCTTCGCACGTTCTTTTGCTGTAGCTTGATTGTCACTGGCTGTAGTCACTTCCAATACAGGTTGTTCTTCACCTGATGTACCAGAAAATGGAGCATATGCCACTACATCATACTCTCCGGAACCTAATACCCAGATTTCTTCTGCATTTCCTCCTTTTGCAGCAAAAAGACCATTGCCTTTGTATTTGTAATGGATATTCACTTGTTCCGTACCACAAGTGATTCCTACCGAGTCTTCTGCCTCCCAGTTTGTTTCCGTAGCTCTTGTAACAAGATTGCTAGCCTCATGATTGTTTATTACTGCACTAAAAGAAACTTTCGCTCCCGTGTCACCGGTAAACTGAATATCAGTTTCTTTAATATCGTTGCTACATCCTGCTAAAAGTAGTAAGGCAACAGCAGTTGTGACATAGTTTTTTTTCATACCATGTTTTTTAAAGTTAAACATATTTTTGTTGATTAGTAAAATCGTCGTAAAGTAAAAAAGACAATGGCTGCATTCTTTTCCAACCAGCAATTGAAATAAATGAAGCATTTTTTTTGTTGTTTTCCATATCTATTAGCTATATCTGTTAAGTTAAACAAAAGTTAGATTCTCTTTTTAAAAGCAATTTTTCACACTCTACCTGTGAAAAAGTGTTGCAAACATAACGACTTAATCAAGATATAGCAATGCAGAATCGTACAAATGCATGGAAAATACCGTCTTTTGCACGATATTCCATGCTGTGGGAGCGATATTCGATTAGTTCCTAATGACTATGAACCTTTTTGTTTCTATTTTATTGTATGGAAAATAGTAATTTATAAACCTAAAAATGATATGGCGAATTTTTCAATTGTAGTTGTTCCAACTAAAAAATTATCAAATGGCAGACATCGAATAAGGATAGCCGTAGCACATCATTCTCAAACCAGATATATATCTACCCAATTTACTTTGGATTCTGCCAGTCAACTAAAAAATGGTCGAGTAGTAAGGCATGAGAATGCAGCGAATATGAATGCCTGTCTTCGGAAACTAATCAATGAGTATGAAGAAATTGTTACATCGATCAGCTATTTACCAGCAATTTCATGTACCGAACTTATACGTATAATTACTTATGAACAAAAGAAAAAAGGTATAACCTTTCAAGCTGTTGCAAAAGAATACATGAATTTCATGAAAGGAGAAGAGCGGGAGAAATCTTATAAACTTTATAAGATAGCTTCCGAAAGATTAGTCAAATATATGAAAGGGGATTTTCCTTTAATTCAATTGACACCTATACATATCCAAGAATTTGCCAAAGTTCTTCACGAGGAGAATCTGGCAGATACAACTATCAGAATATATCTGACTTTAATAAAGGTGATATTAAATTATGCCGGTAAGATGAATTATGTATCTTACTCCATTCATCCTTTTGTCCTCTTTAAGATGCCGGCAAGTAATGTGCGGGAACTTGATTTGTCAATAGATGAACTGAAGAGAATACGTGATATCCGGCTTTTAAAGCCTTCTTTATCCATGGTGAGAGATATTTTTATGCTTACCTATTATTTAGGCGGTATTAACCTGAGAGATTTATTAGTATATGATTTTAAAAATAAGAACGATATGCGTTATGTGCGTCACAAAACACGTAATAGCAAGAAAGGAAAAAATGAAATTGTATTTACTTTGCAGCCTGAAGCAAAAGTGCTCATAGATAAATATATGTCGAGAAATGGGCATTTGCAGTTTGGTAAATATTCATCTTATAAACAAATATATAGTTTAGTCTTCCGACATATAAATAAGGTAACAGAACTTTCGGGGGTAAAGAAAAAGGTTACTTACTATTCCGCTCGAAAGACATTTGCACAACACGGATATGATTTAGGCATTCAAATTGAAAAAATAGAATACTGTATCGGACACAGTATGAAAAATAACCGTCCTATCTTTAATTATATTAAGATTATGCAAGAACATGCCGATAAGGTGTTCCGTGCCGTACTTGACCAATTGCTATAGTATAGATAGTTTTTCACTGCTATTTTTATTTCCTTCTTTTGCTAATCGATTTCATTCCGATCGCTATCCTTTTTTCGTTCCACTATAGTTATCCGCAAAGTACACTATAGTTACCCTTGCGGATAACTATAGTCAAACGCAAAGATAACTTATAGTGGAACGAAAAAAGATTCGCATACCGGATAACTCATAATAGGTAAAAAAGATATTAATGGTGCTAATTGTTCAAATCCTATCCTCAATTGATTGCTAGCTGCATGTAGTCGTTTGATGCGCAGGAAGTTATGTTTAAAAAGAGAATCTAACTTTTGTTTAACTCTATAATAAATATGCTATGTAAATATATTAATATCATACAATATATTATACTACTAAACCTCTATAAAGTACTACGTTACAGGAATATCCATATAAAAAGAAACAAAGAGTCTTCATTAGAAGATAAAAAGATAAATCAACAATAAAGGATCTATAAACCAATATTTATAACTTAATAATTAAAGTATGAAAAGCAACAAAAAAGGTAATCACCTGTACGCCTATAAGGATACTATCCGACGGCTATTTCTCCTCACTTTGTTTTCTTTTTTAATAGTAGAATCTTATGCCCAGAATAAGACAATTTCGGGCACAGTTACAGATTTCACCGGAGAACCGGTTATTGGTGCCAGTGTATTGGTTAATGGTACTACTAATGGTACAATTACTGATTTAAATGGCAAGTTTTCTCTTTCCAATGTGCCAATAAAAGGTACAATCACTATCACTTATATAGGATATAAAAAACAAGAAGTATCCGTAGCAGGAAATACCAACTTTAAAATTACTCTTCAAGAAGATACCGAGACCTTAGACGAAGTAGTAGTTGTAGGCTATGGAGTACAGAAAAAAAGTGACGTAACCGGTGCTATGGCTCGCGTAGGTGAAAAAGAACTGAAAGCAATGCCTGTAAGAAATGCGCTAGAAGGGATGCAAGGTAAAACAGCCGGTGTAGATATTACATCCAGTCAGCGTCCCGGAGAGGTGGGCAACATTAATATCCGTGGACAACGCTCTATTAATGCGGAACAGGGTCCACTGTATGTGGTAGACGGTATGGTAATTCAAAATGGAGGCATTGAAAATATCAATCCTTCCGACATTGAAGCTATTGACATTTTAAAAGATGCTTCAGCCACAGCTATTTATGGCTCACGTGGTGCCAACGGTGTGATTCTTGTAACTACCAAAAAAGGAAAAGAAGGTAAAGTGACCCTAAACTATTCCGGTACTGTCACTTTTGAAACGTTACACGATGTTACAGAAATGATGTCTGCCGCTGAATGGTTGGATTATGCCCGCTTAGCTAAATATAATGCAGGTTCTTATGCTTCTGCCACTCCAACTTATGAAGCAGATAAAGCTGCATTTGGTAGCGTAACCGCTTCATGGAAAAACATCGAAAAGGCATGGGTAAATGGAGTCTACGATCCATCTTTAGTAGGATCATACGACTGGGCTTCGCACGGTAAACAGACGGGGATTACACACGAACATACCTTAAGCGCATCCGGAGGGTCTGACAAATTCCAAGGCTATGCCTCATTCGGTTATTTGGACCAGAAAGGTACACAACCAGGGCAAGCATATGAACGTTATACATTAAAGACCTCATTTGATGTAACTCCTGTCAATTGGTTCAAAATGGGATCTTCAATTAATGCATCTTATTCCACTCAAGACTATGGATATAGTTTCTCCAAGTCTGTAACCGGTTCGGGTGATTTCTATAGCGCATTAAGAAGTATGATTCCATGGACAGTACCTTATGACGAAAACGGTGAATATGTCCGTTATCCGAGTGGGGATGTAAATATCATCAACCCTATTCGTGAATTAGACTACAACACCAACCAACGCCGCACTTTCCGTGCTTCTGCCAGTTTGTATTCGCAAATTGATTTCGGCAAAATCTGGAAACCCCTGGAAGGCTTATCTTATCGTCTTCAGTTTGGCCCTGAATTCCAATTCTACACTTTAGGAGTTGCTAATGCAGCAGATGGTATTAATGGAGATGGTAACAATGGTGCACAATACAAGAACGAACAAAAACGTGCATGGACATTGGATAACCTGATCTATTATAACAAAGCCCTGGGTCAACATAATTTAGGCATGACATTGATGCAATCCGCTTCGGCCTACCATTACGAGATGGGAGATATGAGAGCTACTAATGTAGCCTCATCGGATGAGCTTTGGTATAATATAGGATCTGCGGGTACACTAAACTCTTTTGGCACAGGTCTGACCGAAACTCAAATGGCATCTTATATGATTCGCCTAAACTATGGTTATAAAGATAAATACTTATTGACAGCATCTATGCGTTGGGACGGCGCCTCTCAATTAGCCGAAGGGCACAAATGGGCAAGTTTCCCTTCTGCTGCTATCGCATGGAGAATGGATCAGGAAGATTTCCTGAAAGACATCAGTTGGCTGAATCAGTTGAAACTTCGTATAGGTATGGGTGTTACAGGTAATGCGGCAATCAAAGCATATGCAAC
>ERZ1504950.212-NODE-212-length-22945-cov-8.529096_pt1 | contig 22945 bp, 12 predicted proteins | sample MGYA00574593_ERZ1504950 | MGnify/ENA primary metagenome ERZ1504950 (study PRJEB39906, sample SAMEA3182085) | gut metagenome | biome: human; feature: gut; material: Stool; isolation source: human stools | place: Canada | collected 2013-01-21 ... | reverse complement strand
GGGACAGGCGCAGGGTACGGAAAACACAGCCAACACGAACAAGGAGCAACGCCGCAACACGTGGACGAACGCCGACGGCAGCATCCGCCCCATCAGCAAATGGAGCGGCGTGGACTTCACCGAGCAGCAGAAAGCCGACTACGTGGCTGGCAAAGCCGTGAAACTGGAGAACGTGACCGACAAGCAGGGCTTCCACGCCACGATGTACATCAGGTTCAACCCGGAGAAGGGACGCCCGTACCGCTACGACACCAACCCCGATAACGCGCAGAAGGTCGCGCCTTCCAACGAGAGCCGCACGCAGGTGGCGGTGAACAGCGAGGGCAAGACCAACGAGGCTACCAAGAACCTGAAGGAGCCGTTGCGGAAGGGACAGACCGCCCCGAAGGACACCGCACAGCAACAGCAGCAGGAGAAGCCGCAAAAGAAAAACAATAAGGGCATGAAGATGTAATCCGGTGTCCGCCACTAAATCCGAAGTAACATTTGTAAAATTCAAAACGACAGAAAAATATGAAGACAATCATTGCAGAAAAGCCGTCTGTGGCACGTGAGATCGCCCGTATCGTGGGCGCGACAAAGAGAGAGGAAGGATATTTCGAGGGAGGCGGCTACGCCGTGACATGGGCGTTCGGACACCTCGTGCAGCTTGCCATGCCCGACGGTTACGGCATACGCGGCTTTGTCCGTGACAACCTGCCCGTCATACCCGACACCTTCACGCTCGTCTCCCGTCAGGTAAAGACGGAGAAGGGCTACAAGCCTGACAGCAGCGTGGTGGCGCAGATCAAAACCGTCGCCCGGCTATTCAAGGAAAGCGAACAGATCATCGTGGCGACCGATGCCGGACGCGAGGGTGAGCTTATCTTCCGCTACCTCTATCATTATACCGGATGCACCCCCCCGTTCGTCCGCCTCTGGATAAGCTCGCTTACCGACAAGGCTATCCGCGAGGGACTGCGCAACCTCGAAGCGGGCGACAAATACGACAACCTCTATCTTGCCGCCAAAGCACGGAGCGAATCAGACTGGCTCGTGGGCATCAACGGCACGCAGGCACTTTCCATCGCCGCCGGACACGGCACGTATTCCGTCGGACGGGTGCAGACACCCACGCTGGCGATGGTGTGTGAACGCTACTGGGAGAACCGCCGTTTCACGCCCGAAGCCTTCTGGCAGCTCCATATCGCAACGGACGGTTGCGACGGCGAGGTCGTGAAATTCTCATCCTCCGAAAAATGGAAGGAGAAAGAGCCGGCGATGGAACTATACAATAAGGTAAAGGCAGCAGGGTGTGCCACCGTCACGAAAGCCGAGCGCAAGGAGAAGACGGAGGAAACTCCGCTCCTGTACGACCTGACCACGCTCCAGAAGGAAGCCAACGCCAAGCACGGTTTCACGGCGGAACAGACGCTTGAAACCGCGCAAAAACTCTACGAGAAGAAACTGATAACCTATCCGAGAACGGGTAGCCGCTACATCCCCGAAGACGTGTACGCCGAAATCCCCAAGCTGCTCGCCTTTATCGGCACACAGCCCGAATGGAAAGACAAGGTGCGGGCGAAAGCCACACCGACACGCCGCAGCGTGGACGACGGAAAGGTGACGGACCACCATGCCCTGCTCGTTACGGGCGAGAAACCGCTGTTCCTTTCCAAAGAGGACGACATCATCTATCACATGATTGCCGGGCGCATGGTCGAGGCATTCTCCGAAAAATGCGTCAAGGACGTGACCGCTGTCACGGCGGAATGTGCCGGAGTGGAGTTCACCGTGAAAGGCAGCGTCATCAGGCAAGCCGGATGGCGTGCCGTCTATGGCGAGGAAAACAAGGATGAAACCACCATCCCCGGCTGGCAGAAAGGCGACACGCTCACTCTTAAAGCCACCTCCATCACCGAAGGAAAGACCAAGCCCAAGCCGCTGCATACCGAAGCTACCCTGCTCTCGGCAATGGAAACGGCGGGCAAGGAAATCGAGGATGACACACTGCGGCAGGCGATGAAGGACTGCGGCATCGGCACTCCCGCCACACGCGCCTCCATCATCGAAACGCTCTTCAAGCGCGGTTACATGGAACGCTGCAAGAAGTCGCTTGTTCCCACCGAAAAAGGACTTGCCCTCAATTCCGTCGTCAAGACGATGCGCATTGCCGATGTTGCCATGACGGGCGAATGGGAAAAGGAGCTGGCGCGTATCGAGCGCGGGGAACTGTCCGCCGACACCTTCCGCAAGGAGATAGAGGCGTACACACGTGAGATAACCTCCGAACTGCTCTCGTGCGACAAGCTCTTCGGCAGCCGTGACTCCGGCTGCGCGTGTCCCAAGTGCGGCACGGGCAGGATGCGGTTCTACGGCAAGGTGGTACGCTGCGACAACACGGAGTGCGGACTGCCCGTGTTCCGGCTGAAAGCGGGACGCACCCTGTCCGACGATGAAATCAAGGAACTGCTCACAGAAGGACACACCAAGCTGCTCAAAGGCTTCAAGAGCAAACAGGGCAAGAGTTTCGATGCCATAGTCGCCTTTGACGGGGAATATAACACGACGTTCGTGTTCCCGGAAAAGAAAAGCAAGTCATCCTCTCCGAAAAAAAGGAAATAATCACTAACTTTGCCACTTGTTCAGAGTAATGAATTGTTCTTCGATACCGGATTACACTCATACTTTGGATTTAGTGGTGGCACTCGGAGGGATACCGAGTGCCTTTTTCTTCCTTTTTTCAACCGATTATACCGTTAATTATCAATCCACTAAACTCCAAAGTAATGAACAACAAGAAGAAAAACGAGGGTCAGACCGACTTTTCCTATTACGGTCTGTACCTGCTGGACTACCTCACCACGAACAAGTTCGAACAGGCAGCCGATGAAGCCTTCATCCGAGAAAGAACCGACCGTGCCGCCGAAGCGTATGAACAGGCAAGGCTCGAAGGCTATCCTGCCGACGGGGCGCAGGAACTGGCGATGAAGGTGCTGACGGAGGGCCTTCGCTACTCCAAGCACGCCATCCTGCGCGAAGTCGTGGAGAACGAATTTGCGGGTGAAGTACCGGGAGAAAAATGTGAAGCCTTTACCCAGAAGCTGCTACCGCTTGTCGGAAACGTATTCTCCATCTATGACCTCTCGGACGACAATTTCGCCCTGTCGCCCGAATATGACCTGCTCTACACGGAGCTGACGGGAGCCGTCATCCTCTATATCGAAGAGTATGGCGTTTAACCGCAAACAGAGGCTGCGGGACAACATCGAGGCGATACGGACGGCATTCCTCCTTGACAGGGAACAGCGCACACCCACCGCACGCGAACGGCTCTTGTTAGAACGTTATTGCGGTTTCGGGGGACTGAAGAACATACTCAACCCTGCAAGGGAACTGACGGATGCCGTCCACTGGGCGAAGTCCGACCTCGAACTGTTTGCCCCTACCGTGGAACTGCACAGGTTGCTGCGAGAGAACACAAAAGACGAGACGGAGTACAAACGGAATATGGATGCCATGAAGCAGTCCGTGCTGACCGCCTTCTATACCCCGCCGGAGATAACCGGGACCATCGCGGACGTGCTGCATGAACACGGCATCCGTCCCGACCGGGTGCTGGAGCCGTCGGCAGGTGTCGGTGCATTCGTGGACGCCGTGCTGGAGAACAGACCGGACGCGGACATCATGGCTTTTGAGAAAGACCTGATGACGGGCAAGATACTGAAGCACCTGCATCCCGGACAGAAAGTAAGGGTACAGGGCTTCGAGAAGATAGAAAAGCCGTTCATGAACCATTTTGATTTGGCTGTCTCCAATATACCGTTTGGCGATGTGGCGGTGTTCGACCCGGATTTTTCGGGCAGCAAGGATCCTGCAAGGCTCTCGGCGGCACGGACGATACACAATTACTTTTTCCTGAAAAGCCTTGACGCGGTGCGTGAAGGCGGAATCGTGGCGTTCATCACCTCGCAGGGGGTACTGGATGCCCCGACCAACGCGCCCATACGCGAGTATATGATGAACCATGCCAATCTGGTGGGCGTAGCCCGCCTGCCGAACAACCTCTTTACGGATAACGCGGGAACGGAGGTGGGCAGCGACCTGATTATCCTGCAAAAGAACAGCGGAAAGAACGGTGAACTGTATTACAACGAAAAACTCTTCGTGCAGACCGAACAGACCCCTATCGGCACTTCCGTAAATGGGTATGTATGGAGCATCGGCTCGCTTTCACACACGGATTTGATCAGAAGTACCGACCCGTACGGGAAACCAGCCTATAAACTCCTGCACTGTGGGGACATCGCACAACTGGCGGAAGACTTGCGGGAGCATCTGAAAATAGAACTGCAACAACTTGACAGGAAACTGTATGAGAGACACAGGCTGCATCCGACAAAGGAGGGAAGCACGGCTGCGGAAGTGCAACCTGCTCCGAAAACAGAAAAGGTATCACCTTCTGTAATAGCCCCCGTTTCTGTAATTGAGCCTGTCAAGGGAGTGGAGAAGCCGCAGGCACAGCCCATAGAGGAAAAGCCGGAGATTGAGCCGCGCCAACCCAATCATTCGTCAGCCGTGCAGCTTACCCTGCTCGACCTTTGGGGTATGCCCATAGAGGAACCGGTAAAAAAGAAAAAGGCAGCGAAAAAGGAAAGCAAGCCGAAGCCTATGCCGTCCACGCCTAAACCGCAAGTCAAAGTTACTCCACCCGTTGAAGCCGCCAAGCCGGTAAACGGTAATAAGGAAGAAAAGCCGGAAAATGCCGAAAAGCCAAACGACCCGGACGACATTTACGCCACTCTGGATTGGGAAACCAATCCTCCCATCAACGGCTTCTATGAGACAATGATGAGCCTGACAGCGGAACGGCGCAAGGCCCTACGGCTTGAGGCAGAACGGCACAGGCAGGAACAACTGAAAAAGATGGGTATCAAAGACACGTTGAACCCTGCTTTTGCGCCTTCTTCGGACAATATGGATAAAAAGCCGGAACAAACGGAAGAAATAAAGCAACCTGAAACACTGGCAGAAGTTGTGCCTACTTCCGAAACGGTTGCCACTTCCCTGTTCCCGGAACTTGAAACGGAAAAGCCGAAGGAGGAAGTCATGGACCTTTCTCCCCGTCCGTTCAACGGCCTGCTGGAGCCACACCACCGTGACGGCTCGATGGTGCTGGATGCTTCACGCAATCTCGGTTACCTGAAAGACCTCACGCCTTACGGTGCGACCTTCCAACCGCTCGACCTCCGTGGCTATCAAAAAGAGAAAGCGATGCTGTATATATCGCTCCGTGACGCTTACGAACGTCTGTATAGCCACGAGACGGAGAACCATACGGAACACAAACCGCAGCGCGGGTATCTCAACACCTACTACGATGAGTTTGTCATGCGTTACGGTAACCTCAACGCCAGACAGAACGTGAAACTGGTGATGATGGATGCCGGAGGGCGCGACATCCTTTCGCTGGAACGTGCGGAGGACGGCAAGTTTGTCAAGGCGGACATCTTCGACCGTCCCGTTTCCTTCTCGGTGGAGAGCCGTGTCAATGCAGGCTCTCCCGAAGAAGCCTTGTCCGCATCGCTCAACAAGTTCGGCACGGTCAATCTCGGCTATATGCGGGAGATAACCGACACCACGGAAGAGGAACTGCTTGGTGCCCTCAAGGGGCGCATCTTCTACAACCCGCTCGTAACCGGTTACGAAATCAAAGACCGCTTCATCGCGGGGAACGTGATAGAGAAGGCGGAACGCATAGAGGGCTGGATGGAGGACAATCCCGAAAGTGAGCGGATGCCGGAGGTGAAACAGGCGTGGGAGGCATTGAAGGAGGCCGAACCGCAGCGCATCGCCTTTGAAGACCTCGACTTCAATTTCGGGGAACGCTGGATTCCCACGGGTGTGTATGCCGCCTACATGAGCCACCTTTTCGACACGGACGTGAAAATAGCCTACTCCGCAAGCATGGACGAGTTTTCCGTGGCGTGCGGCTACCGCACCATGAAGATCACGGACGAGTTTTTAGTAAAGGGCTATTACCGGAACTATGACGGTATGCACCTGTTGAAGCACGCCCTGCACAACACCTGCCCCGACATGATGAAAAGTATCGGCAAGGACGAGAACGGCAACGACATCAAGGTACGCGACAGCGAGGGCATACAGCTCGCCAACGCGAAGATAGACGAAATCCGTAACGGGTTCTCCGAATGGTTGGAAGAACAGTCGCCGCAGTTCAAGGAACGGCTCACGACGATGTATAACCGCAAGTTCAACTGTTTCGTGCGCCCGAAGTATGACGGCTCGCACCAGACTTTTCCCGACCTCAACCTGAAAGGGCTGGCAAGCCGGGGAATCAAGAGCGTTTACCCGTCGCAGAAGGATTGCGTCTGGATGCTGAAACAGAACGGCGGCGGGATCTGCGACCACGAGGTGGGAACCGGCAAGACGCTGATAATGTGCATAGCGGCACATGAGATGAAGCGTCTGAACTTGGCGCACAAGCCGATGATTATCGGGCTGAAAGCGAATGTGGCGGAGATTGCCGCCACCTATCAGGCGGCCTATCCTAACGCCCGCATCCTCTACGCTTCTGAAAAGGACTTTTCGACCGCCAACCGTGTGCGTTTCTTCAACAACATCAAGAACAACGACTATGATTGCGTCATCATGTCGCACGACCAGTTCGGGAAGATACCGCAGTCGCCGGAGTTGCAGCAGCGCATCCTGCAGGCGGAGCTTGACACGGTGGAGGAAAATCTCGAAGTCTTGCGACAGCAGGGCAAGAACGTGTCGCGGGCGATGCTGAAAGGGCTGGAGAAGCGCAAGCACAACCTTGTGGCGAAGCTGGAGAAGGTGGAACACGCCATCAAGTCCCGCACGGATGATGTGGTGGACTTCAAGCAGATGGGCATCGACCACATCTTCATTGACGAGAGTCACCAGTTCAAGAACTTGACTTTCAACACCCGTCATGACCGTGTGGCGGGATTGGGAAACTCGGAAGGAAGCCAGAAGGCCCTGAATATGCTCTTTGCCATCCGTACCATACAGGAACGCACGGGCAAGGACTTGGGGGCTACGTTCCTTTCGGGCACGACCATTTCCAACAGTCTGACGGAACTGTACCTGCTCTTCAAATACCTGCGCCCCAACGAACTGGAACGGCAGGACATCCGCTGTTTCGATGCTTGGGCTGCCATCTTCGCCAAAAAGACGACCGATTTTGAGTTCAACGTAACGAACAATATCGTTCAGAAGGAGCGTTTTCGCTATTTCATCAAGGTGCCGGAGCTTGCCGCCTTCTACAACGAGATTACCGACTACCGCACGGCGGAGGATGTAGGTGTGGACAGACCAAACAAGAATGAGATACTGCACCACATACCGCCCACACCGGAGCAGGAGGACTTCATACAGAAGCTGATGCAGTTTGCCAAAACCGGCGATGCCACTCTGCTTGGCAGGTTACCCCTGTCGGAAACGGAGGAAAAGGCGAAGATGCTCATCGCCACCGACTACGCGAGAAAGATGGCTCTTGATATGCGCATGATAGACCCGAACTACGAGGACCATCCCGACAACAAGGCAAGCCATTGTGCCAAGATGATTGCAGAGTATTACCACAAGTACGAGACGCACAAGGGTACGCAGTTCGTGTTCTCCGACTTGGGGACATACCAGCCGGGGGAAGGATGGAACGTGTACAGCGAGATAAAACGCAAGTTGGTGGAGGATTACGGCATACCGGCAAGTGAGGTGCGCTTCATTCAGGAGTGTAAGACGGATAAGGCTCGTAAGGCGGTGATAGATGCCATGAACGCAGGGACAGTGCGAGTGCTGTTCGGCTCCACAAGTATGCTCGGAACGGGCGTGAATGCGCAGAAAAGATGCGTCGCCATCCATCACCTTGATACACCGTGGCGACCGTCCGACCTGCAACAGCGTGACGGACGGGGTGTTAGAGCCGGGAACGAGATTGCCAAGCATTTTGCCGAGAACAACGTGGATATCATCATCTACGCGGTGGAAAAGTCGCTGGACAGCTACAAGTTCAATCTGCTGCACTGCAAGCAGACGTTCATATCGCAGCTCAAAAGTGGAGCGATGGGCGCACGTACCATCGACGAGGGAGCAATGGACGAAAAATCGGGTATGAACTTCTCGGAGTATATGGCGTTGCTCTCCGGCAATACCGACCTTTTGGATAAGGCGAAATTAGAGAAGCGTATCGCCTCGCTCGAAGGGGAACGCAAGTCGTTCAACAAGGGCAAGCGCGATTCGGAGTTCAAGCTGGAATCCAAGACGGGAGAACTGCGCAACAACACGGCTTTCATCGAAGCCATGACGGAAGACTGGAACCGTTTTCTTTCCGTTGTGCAGACTGATAAGGAAGGCAGCCGCCTTAATCTTGTCAAGGTGGACGGCGTGGATTCAACGGATGAGAAGGTCATCGGTAAGCGTTTGCAGGAAATCGCCAAGAACGCCACGACTGGTGGACTGTACAAGGCTGTCGGGGAACTTTACGGCTTTCCGATAAAGGTGGTCAGCGAGAGGACACTCAAAGAAGGTCTGGAGTTCACTGACAACCGCTTCGTGGTGGAGGGTAACTACAAGTACACCTACAACAACGGGCATCTGGCGATGGCAGACCCGATTGCTGCCGCACGAAACTTTCTGAACGCATTGGAGAGGATTCCGACCATCATCGACCAGTACAAGTCTAAGAACGAAGTGCTGGAAAAGGAGATTCCGCAGTTGCAGGAGATAGCGGGCAAGGTGTGGAAGAAGGAGGACGAGCTGAAACAGCTGAAGTCCGAACTCGCCGCACTGGACCGCAAGATACAGCTTGAGCTGGCTCCGGCTCAGGAAAACACAGAAGAGAACCGGCAAGGCAACGAGAAAAAACAGACGGAACAACAGCCGGAAAGCCCGCACGTGGACTTTGTACGCAGTCATTTAATTATAGGGAGACCCGGTTTATCGGAATCCAAAGGTGTAAAACTTTAATATCGAAGTCTTGACAGAAAAAGCCAGTGGTTGAATTTTTCACCACTGGCTTTAATTCTAATAATTTTTCAATCTAATATGACCGAATCTATAACGTTAAATCATAGATTATGTGTCTATTTGTGAAGAAAAAGACGTAACTTTGTATCAAAATCAAATAAGCATAACAATGGAGCCATCTATATACAGTTTTTCACTTTATACCGCACTGCCATTGATGTTATTCTTCGGCTTTTATTTTTTGTTTGCAAAGACTCCTGAAAAGAAAATTTTCAAGAATTATCTCCGCTCCCGACAGATTATGGGTATAGCTATGCTGCTGCTTTCGGCAAATTATTCGGTACATTTCTTCTTTGGTATCCGATTCAAAAATGCGGATTCTGCCATATTGATGAACATGTCCACATACTTCCTGTGCTATTCTCTGTTCAGTTCGGCATTGATAATGTTGCTTGATCGTTTTTACATTACCAAACGGCGTGTGTGGACACATATCATTTTATGGATTATATTTTCAACTCTTTCCGGAGTTGTGTTGTTCCTGTTGCCAAGCGGAATCATGCAAAAATTCTCTTTATTTGCTTTAGCTGTATGGTTAGTCGTTTTTGGAGTCGTTTTAGCTCGCAGAGTCATAATTGCATACCGTAGAGCCATTCGGATTTTCAATGAAACTCAGGCGGATGATATAGGTACATATATCGAATGGCTTTCCATATTCACTTATTGGGCTGTTATCTTCGGTGTCGGATGCGGATTGCTGACATTTCTGCCAGACAAATATGTTTTTATCTGGATTTTGTCGTCAATACCGTTCTACAGCTATCTTTTCTACAGCTATCAGAACTACCTGCTGTTCTATGAACAGGTGGAAAATGCTTTTGAGCAAGATATACAGTCTGAAGAAGAACTTCTGACAGATACAGAAACAGAACCTAAAATAGTTTCTGAGAAAGAAGTTCCAGTGTCCTATACAGAAATTATAGAGAAAGTGGCCAACTGGATAAAGACAGACGGCTATGTCCAGCAGGGACTTACCATAAAAGAACTGTCCGAAATACTTCATACGAACCGTACCTATCTTTCCGCTTATATCAAGACTACGTATAAAATGACATTCCGCGAATGGATAACCAGTCTCCGGTTGGAGTATGCGAAAAACATACTGAAGGAGCATCCGGAGATCAATATACAGAAGCTGGCTGAGTCTTCCGGTTTTCTTTCCCGCAGTAACTTTATCAAATTATTTACCGAGAAGGAAGGATGTACGCCTGCCAAGTGGAAAAAAGCAAATCTGAAGTGATTTGCGTGGTAAAAATCCGATGAAAAAGCTCTCAGAAACCCATTTTCCAAAAGTGCTCATACTACAAAAAGTGCTAATTCGACAACTCAAAAAGTGCCGATTTGACAAAATAAGTGCTCAGACGACAATGTGAAAAGTGCTCAAACGACAATTTTTATAAAACGCTGTGTTTTAGCAAAAAAAGTTTTTGTAATATTTTGGGCGCTGAATGGCATTTATTACCTTTGGAGATGACAAAGATAATGAATTCAAGTTTATATGAGCAGAAAAATCACTTTTCTTACCCTGTTTCTGTGGCTGATGACGCTAACTTTTCCTGTCATTGCGCAGCAGAAAGCAGACACGACCTACACCTTCCGGTTCGTTACGCAGAAGGACATGTTCTACGTGCCTTGGAATGGCAATGACACGGAACTTGCCCGCCTGTTGGAATGTATCGAAAACAACAAAGCAACAATTCTTGACGGCAAACTGCCGCTATTGGTTGACGGATATTGCAATTCGCAGAGCAGTGAAGTCAAGAACCTTGCAACAGCGAAGATTCGTGCCAACCGTGTGAAATCAGAACTGATTACACGAGCGAAAATCAAGGAAGAAAACTTCATTACCCGCAATCATGTGACAGAGGGTGATTTTGTCACCGTGCGCCTGACGGTACCGGTAAAGGAAACAGCCGTGACGGATGCGGAAGCAGAAGCACGACGCAAGGCGGAAGAAGCCCGACTTGCCGCTGAAAAGGCAGAAGCCGAGAAAACCGCTCAACAAAATACACTTGCCGACACGCTGTCGGAAACCAAAATCACAACTGATTATCATCTCTCCCTGCGTGCCAACCTGCTGCGCTGGGCTACCTTGACACCAGATTTAGGACTTGAATGGCGCATCTGTCCATCGTGGGGCATTGCCGTAAACGGCTCGTGGACTTCTTGGAGCTGGAGTGACAAAGACCGCCGCTATGCACTCTGGGAAGTGGCTCCGGAAGTACGTTACTATATGGGTGAGAAGAAAGCCTGGCATCTGGGCGCGATGTTCAAGGCTGGACAGTTCAACTACAAGCTTTCCGAAACAGGCAAGCAGGGCGACCTGATGGGTGGCGGCATCACCGCCGGCTATCAGCTGCGACTAAACAAGGCATTAGATCTTGATTTCAACCTCGGTTTGGGCTACCTGAATGCCGATTTCGAAAAATATGAAGTCATCGATGGTGTGCGCGTGCGCTGTGGCAACGAGACAAAAAATTGGTGTGGCCCCATCAACGCCGGTGTGACATTGGTATGGAAGTTATTCTAATACGGAGGAATAGAGTATGAAAGCAAGACAATATATAAATATGGTAGGAATGGCAGCCGCCGTGCTGCTCTCTTCCTGCGTGAAGGACACGCTTTATGACACGCCGCATCCCGACTATGGGAAGATTGCGGTGACAGCCGACTGGTCGGCACGCGGTGAGGGTATCGACATACCTACCACATGGACGGTTACCATGGGTGACTATACGGGTACGGAGACTTCCGCCACCCATGCCCCCAACCATCTGTTTGCTCCGGGCAGCTACACCCTTGCGGTGTGGAACCCTGCTGAAGGAATCATGGTAAATGGTACCACCGCCACCATTGCCGCAGCCACGGGAAACCGGGCAGGAACGGATGCCTTTGTGAACAATGCCCCGGGATGGTTCTTCACCTATACGAAACAGGTGAGCATCGAGAAAGACAAGGACTATCCGCTGACCGCCGCAATGAAGCAGCAGGTACGCGAACTGACGCTTATCATCAAACCGACGGGGGATGCCGCCGGACGCATCACGGAGATTGTTGCCCATCTGACGGGTGCAGCCAGAACTCTCGATTTCGCTACCGATACCTACGGAGCCGCTTCAAACGTCGTGCTGCCCTTCACCAAGATAACCGAAGGTGACGATGCCGGCAAGTGGAAAGCCACGGTGCGGTTGCTGGGTGTGACCGGCACGGAACAACTGCTGACGGGTGAAATCCGCTATGCGGACGGCAACCCGACCCCCACGACGCTGAAAAGCGACATCACGGAAGCCCTCAAGGGGTTCAACACCGGAAAGGGCGAATCGCTGACCCTCGGCGGAACGCTGGTTGAGACTCCCGAAGGCATGGAAGTGGACGGAGTCGAAATCAACGGCTGGGAAGAAGTGAAAGGTGATGATGTAAATGCCGATTTGTAAATAATTAGCAAACCGAACGCAGAAGCAAAGCTTGCTTTGATTTTGCTAAGGTGCAGCAATTATTGAAATGGAATTTAACTAATATAATAACAGAATATAATGAAGACAAGATTTTTTGCACTTGCGATGCTCGCCCTCGCACTGGTAGCCTGCAACAACGACAACGAGAACCTGAACGGTGACCCCGTGGCCGCCCAGTTTACCGCCGACATCGCCCCCGCCACCCGCGCCAGCGGAACCACCTGGACTGCCGGCGACCGTATCGGCATCACCGACATCGGCAACGATTCCCAGTACGGCAACGTGCCTTTCATCCTGAAAAACGGGAAATTTGAGGCAGAAGGAAAGGTTATCTATATCGAAGATACAAAGACCCATACTTTCCGCGCCTACTATCCGTACAACGCGGTGGGAGGCATCCTCACAGCCACGACCGATGCCACGGCGCAGCAGAACCAACCTGCCATCGACTTTCTCTTTGCTTCAGGAGCCACGGGAGACAAAAACAACCCGGTAGTAAGCTTCACCGACAAAACCGCCAAAGGCGGTGAAGACAACTCCTTCCACCACCGCATGAGCCAGATAACCCTTACCTTCGAGGCGGGCGACGGCGTGAATTTCAGCGTGGTCAAGCCTGAACGTTACACGCTGGACGGATTGTTACTCACCGGTACGTTCAACACGGCCGACGGTATTGCCACCGCAGACAACGGGGCACAGACCGGAGAACTGACCATGAATCTGGCAGACGGCAATCTCACGTCATCGATCATCCTCTTCCCGCAGACAGTTGCATCCCTGCCGTTGGTTGTGAATTACAAAGGTCAGGAATATCATGCCACACTCACCATGCCCGAAGGCGCACTGCAGGCGGGCAACAACTATACCTATACCGTCAAGGTACGCAACAAAGTCCTTGAAGTCAGCGAAGCCACCATTGCAAAGTGGAACGATATAGACGGCGGAGAAGTGAATGCTGGCCTGTAAGATATTAATAATTAATTGATTAGGTTGAAGAATTATGAGACATAGAATTTTTATCCCCGCAGCCACCGCACTGCTGTTCGCCCTCGCCGCCTGCACGCAGGACGAACTTGCTGGCGATAACCGTCTGCCCGAAGGTGAATACCCCGTCGTCATCCGTGCCACCGGACTGTCCGTAGAGACAACGCCGCTGGCAGCCCCGTCAACCCGTTCCGCCGTGGACGGCGACTGGCAGGGCGTCACTTCCGTGGCACTCAAGATGGGCGATGCGGTAAAGGAATACACCGTAACGGCTTCTACCGATTTCAAGAGTGCCACGCTTTCACGCGAGAACGACCCGTACTACTGGACCAGCCGCAACCCGATTACCGTATCGGCATGGTGGCCCTTCAACAATGCCAACATCACACAGATGCCTGCCGTGAAGGTGGCCGAAGACCAAAGCAAATTGGCTGACTTCCAGAACAGCGACTTCATCTCTGCTGAGAACCGGAAGGTGGAATTTAACAACCCGACTCTTGAATTTACCCACCGCACGGCACGCGTGACTATCGAACTGAAGCCCGGCACGGGATTCACGAGCGTCGCTGGTGCCACGGTGAGCCTCGTGAGTCTGTCCGCCGATAACGGCAACCCGACTGCCATCAAGACCTACAACGCAAGCGGCAACACCTACGAGGCACTGACCGCCCCGCAGACCGTTGCGGCAGGCAAGCCGTTCGTCAAGGTGGAACTCGGCGACGGCACCTTCTACTTCCGTCCGCAGAACAACGTCGTATTAGAAGCGGGCAGCCGCTATAAATATACCGTTAAGGTGAACGCCACCGGCTTGACGTTAGAGGGTTGCACCATCGGCAGCTGGGTTGACGGCGGCGGCGAGAGCGGCGAGGCTGAGGATTTGGGCTACATCTACGACAGCAACACCAAGACCTACACGGTCTATAACGCCAACGGCCTACTGGCATGGAACAAAGCCATACAAAAAGATGAATCGATAAATTGCACCCTCACCGCCGACATCGACCTGACGGGTAGGGAATGGACACGTTTAGACACATGGCCAGGCTACTCCGGCGTCTTTAATGGGCAGGGACACAGCATTACGGGATTAAACTTTTCAGCAGCGAGGTTTGGACTTTTTCTTTTTTTAAATCAAAGTGGAGTGATAAAGAACCTACAACTCATAGATGTGAATCTGGATGGCAGTAGTGGAGGAGCTGCTGGAATGGTGGACCGAAATCATGGCCAAATCATTGCCTGCTCTGTGACGGGAAAACTTACTGTACATAGTGGTGGTATAGCCAATGCAAATTATGGCGATATCATCGCTTGCTGGTTCAACGGCACATTGAAAGATGAGGCTGGCTGTGGAACTATAGTGCGTTTCAACTACAAGAATATAACTTCCTGTTATTGGGGAGGCAATGCCGGGCAAGGAGTACTCCGTAATGAAGGAGGAACGGTAGTTGCCACGAAGGTAGACGGCGCGACCGTGAAATGGCAGACAGCCGTCGACGGCATGAACACCGCCCTCACCGGCAACGACTACCAGTGGACACTCGGCACCGGCGGTCTGCCCGTACTGAAAAGAAACAATAAAAACCCCTAAACAACACGCATCATGAAACGAACAAACATCCATATATTCGCAGCCCTCGCCCTGCTGTTCGCCCTCACCGCCTGCACGCAGGACGAAGCAGGCTTCCTGTCTGAAGGGGCGGAAGGCACACCCATCGTCTTCACCGCCACGGGGCTGAACCCCGCCGCGACAGCCACCGCCGGCACCCGTGCCCCGGTGGACGGCAATTGGGAGGGTGTGCAGAGCGTGGCAGTCCTGATGGACGGCACGGTGAAGGCATACGACGTGACGCCCACCAACGCCACGCTGACCTCCACCGACCCGCACTACTGGACCAACCACAAAGACATCACCGTCACGGCGTGGTGGCCCTACACCGCTGGTGAGACATCCCCGCCTGCGGTGAAGGTAAAAGCCAACCAAAGTGCCCGGAAAGACTTTGAGGGCAGCGACCTCATCGTAGCCGACGGGCAGACGGTGACCTACGGCAGCCCCACGCTCCGCTTCACCCACCGCACGGCGCGGGTGACCATCGTTCTGACGGACTATACCGAGGAGTCGATGGGCGTGCAGCTGACGGGTCTCTCCACCGAAGGCGGCAACCCAGCCGAAATCATCCCGTATGACAAGGGCAGCAACACCTACACCGCCCTCGTAGCCCCGCAAAGTGTAGCAGCTGGCACGGCCTTCATTACCTGCACCTTCACTAACGGCAAGACCTTCGTTTATAAGATGAAGAATGCTACCGACTGGCAGGCGGGCGGTGAATATACCTACACAGTCTCCCTCGCTGCGGCAAAAGACCCAGGATATACCATAGAGGGCAACGGCAGCTACACCGTGACCTCCGCTGATGGTCTGATGAATGTAGCCGAATTAGTGAACGGAGGTAAGACCGACATTAACATTACCCTCGACAAAAACATTGACCTGACGGGCAAAGACTGGACGCCGATAGGCACAAGCTTCGACAACTCATACACCGGCACCTTCGACGGCGGCGGCCATACCATCACGGGGCTGACCATTACGACAAAAGACCAATTTGTGGGTCTGTTCGGCTATCTCAATAGAGCTGGTACGGTGAAGAACGTGGTGATGGAGGGCATACAGATAACAAGCAATCACATGTTTGGCAATACTGGCGGCGTGGCAGGATTTAGCTGGGGCACCATTGAAAACTGCTCGGTGTCGGGCAGCGTCAGCGGCACGAAGTGCGTCGGCGGTGTGGTGGGTGCTCAAAAGGCCGGTTCCATCACCGGATGCAGCTCCTCGGCCACAGTGAAGGGAACGGTCGATGTCGGCGGCGTGGCAGGAGAAAAATGGGGCTCCATGACCGCTTGCTATGCCACAGGCAACGTAACCTTAGAAATAGACTCCCCAAAGAATCTCTCTGGCGGCGGTCTGGTGGGATTCAACGGAGGAAGCAGCGTCCTTGCCTGCTATGCCACGGGCAACGTAACCAGTACGGGTAGTAGCACTGGCAATGTACATATCGGCGGCTTTTTGGGAGATAACTACACCACCGTGACCGCCTGCTATTGGAAGAACAATCATGAACAAGGTATCGGCTACAATAACAAAGTCACCGAAGCCACGAAGGTGGACGGCACTGACATTACCTGGCAGAAAGCCGTTGATGCCATGAACACCGCCTTGCAGACCGCAGGCTCAAAGTGGCGTTACGAACTTAACGGAGCATTGCCTACCTTGAGGAAGTTGTAAACCGTTGCGGGCGGAAAAGTTACGCCCGCAACGGAAAGAACCAGAGTAATAAAATAACAGATATTATGAGGATAAGATTTTTTGCACTTGCAGCGCTCGCCCTCTCACTCGCCGCCTGCACACAGGACGAAGCGGGCTTCCTACCAGAAGGGGCGGAAGGCACACCCATCGTCTTCACCGCCACGGGGCTGAACCCCGCCGCGACAGCCACCGCCGGCACCCGTGCCCCAGCGGATGGCAATTGGACGGGTGTGCAGAGCGTGGCAGTTCTGATGGACGGCACGGTGAAGACGTACAACGTGACGCCCTCCACCGTCGATCTCACCAGCGCCACGCTGACCTCCACCGACCCGTACTACTGGACCAACCACAACGACATCACCGTCACAGCGTGGTGGCCCTACACCGCTGGCGAGACAACCCCACCTGCGGTAAAGGTAAAAGCCAACCAAAGTACCCAGAAAGACTTTGAGACCAGCGACCTCATCGTAGCCGGCGGGCAGACGGTGACCTACGGTAGCCCCACGCTGCGCTTCACCCACCGCACGGCGCGGGTGACCATCGTTCTGACGGACTACACCGAGGGACTGGCATCCGTGCAGCTGACGGGTCTCTCCACCGAAGGCGACAACCCGGATATAATCACCCCGTATGACAAGGGCAGCAACACCTACACCGCCATCGTAGCCCCGCAAAGTGTGGCAGTTGGCACGACCTTCATTACCTGCACCTTCACTAACGGCAAGACCTTCGTTTATAAGATGAAGAATGCTACCGACTGGCAGGCGGGCGGTGAATATACCTACACAGTCTCCCTCGCTGCGGCAAAAGACCCAGGATATACCATAGAGGGCAACGGCAGCTACACCGTGACCTCCGCTGATGGTCTGATGAATGTAGCCGAATTAGTGAACGGAGGTAAGACCGACATTAACATTACCCTCGACAAAAACATCGATCTCACAGGTAAAGACTGGACGCCGATAGGCACAGACTACGACAACTCATACAAAGGCACCTTCGACGGTGGCGGCCATACCATTACGGGGCTGACCTTTACGACAAATGACGAATATGCGGGTCTGTTCGGCTGGCTCAATAGAGCTGGTACGGTGAAGAACGTGGTGATGGAGGGCGTACAGATAACAAGCAATCAAATATATGGCGGCAGTATTGGCGGCGTGGTAGGATATAGCTGGGGCACCATTGAAAACTGCTCGGTGTCGGGCAGCGTCAGCGGCACGGTGTATGTCGGCGGTGTGGTGGGTGCTCAAATAGACGGTTCCATCACCGGATGCAGTTCCTCTGCCACAGTGAAGGGAATGGTCGATGTCGGCGGCGTGGCAGGTCAGACGAATTCGAGTGCCACCCTGACCGCTTGCTATGCCACGGGCAACGTGACCTTAGAAATAGACCCCAAAAAGAATATCGCTGGCGGCGGTCTGGTGGGAATGAACGCAGGAAGCAGCCTCCTTGCCTGCTATGCCACGGGCAACGTAACCAGTACGGGTAGTAGCACTGGCTATGTACATATCGGCGGTTTTTTGGGAAATAACTACACCACCGTGACCGCATGCTATTGGAAGAACAATCATGAACAAGGTATCGGCTACAATAAGAAAAGCACCGGAGCCACGAAGGTGGACGGCACTGACGTTACCTGGCAGAAAGCCGTTGATGCCATGAACACCGCCTTGCAGAACGCAGGCTCAGAGTGGCGTTACGAACTTAAAGGAACATTGCCTACCTTGAGGAAGCAGTAAACCGTCGGGCGGGAAAAGTCCCGCCCGCAACGAACATTAACCGAAGTATAATCCCAATAAAGAAAGGAGGACGTGCTGGAACACACGGAGAATCCACCATATAGGTTTTGGCATCAAGGCATTGTTAATAATAATATAGACTCCAGTGTAAATATGGAAGCTGTAAGCCGGACATTGTCAAGATTGGTGCTCATTAAAGACAACAAATCAAGTAATTAAATTAAAAACATGGGACTTTTTCACAGAGACAAGAAAAATAATGACGATGAGCCGGACAGTGTTCAAACCAATTCATTCTCTGATATTATGAATGGTTTGCAATACGCCGTAAACTGTGCACAAGATACATTGCAGAATCATCAGATACAAAATCTGACCAGACTTTTTGAAGGAACAAATGCAAATAACGCAAATTGGAGTTTTAGTTAACCAATTATATTTTTCATCAACAAACAGTGTCGCTGCGATATAAAATATTTTTCGGCTATGCCATACTTATGGCGGTCATCGGTAGCATGGCCGCCATTCTCATCCATGAACCTGCGAAGTTCCACGACCTATATGCGTATGTTGAATAACGGTATTTACACAAACAGCAAATGAGCGAACAATTCGTTACCACTACCAAGCATTTCCGCAAGCTGCTTGCCGCAGGCTATCTGTTGATAGTCCTGCTGGTGGGCGGCATCATCTGCACGTGGCTCGGCGAATGGCGCGACTTGGAGTTGCTGGAACGGGAGAACCGTGAAATCAACCGCTTCCGCAAGGAAACACACGATGCGTATGTGGGTGTGGTGGAGTTGTCTCTTTTGGGCGAGTCGGTGCTGGAATGGGACGATAAGGATGTGGCGGCATACCGGCGGCAACGGATGACGGTGGATAGTATGCTTTGCCGCTTCAAGAGCCATTACGAATCGGTGCGCATAGACAGCGTGCGCCACTTGCTGGAGGACAAGGAAAAGCGGCTGTGCGCCATCATGGAGGCTCTGGAACAACAGGCGGACATCAACCGCCGGATAGCCAAGCAGGTGCCGGTGATAGTGCAAACGAGCAGGCAGGAAGAGCCGAAGAAACAGAGGAGGAAAGGTTTTCTCGGGTTGTTCGGCAAGAAACAGGAAGCACCTCCGACGACGACCACCACGATGCTCTACACACTGAACCGTGATATGATAGCGCAACAACGTGCCCAAAGCCATCGTCTGTCGGAATATGCCGACAGCCTTGCCAGCCGCAATGCGGAACTGAACCGCCAACTGCAAACCCTTATCCAGCAGATGGACCACAAGGTGCAGGCTGACTTGCAGGAACGTGAGGCGGAAATATCCGCTATGCGTGAAAAGTCGTTCTTGCAGGTAGGTATCATAACGGGTGTCATGCTGCTGTTGCTCATTATTTCATACATCATCATTCACCGCTATGCCACCCGCATCAAGCAGTACAAACGTAAGACAACAGATTTAATCGGGCAACTGCAAAAGTCCGTAAAACAAAACGAATCGTTGATAGCCTCACGCAAGAAAGCGATGCACACCATCACCCACGAGCTACGCACACCACTGACTGCCATACATGGATATGCGGAACTGATGCAGGACAACGAAGAAGAAAAGATAAGCGGTTATGCGGACAATATCCTGCAAGCCTCCAAGAGAATGACCGACATGCTCAACTCCCTGCTTGACTTCTTCCGCTTGGACAGCGGCAAGGAACAGGCGAATGTCCGTCCGTTTCGTTTGGAAAACATCGCGGAGCTGTTGCAAACGGAGTTTACGCAACAAGCAGAAGCAAAAGATCTTAAACTTACCATCGAGTGCCCGGAGGGTATTATCCTGAATGGCGACAAGGAGCGCATCATACAGATATGCGACAACCTGCTGGGCAATGCCGTCAAGTTCACGAATGCCGGAAGCGTTTCACTTGTCATAAGCTATGACGGCAATAGGCTGACCCTTGTAGTAGAGGACACCGGAACCGGCATGAGTGCGGAAGAACAACAGCGAGTGTTCGGAGCGTTCGAGCGGCTTTCCAACGCCGCCACGCAAGACGGTTTCGGATTGGGGTTAAGCATTGTGAAACAGATTGTCGGGATGCTTGGCGGCACTATACGCTTGGAAAGCGAAAAAGGAGAAGGCAGTCGTTTTACTGTGGAGTTGCCAATGAACACTGCCGATATTGGTATTGAAGAACAGACAGCCGCAGAAAGTCTGGCTCATATAGAAAGACCTTATTCTGTCATCGTATTGGACGACAATCCGATGGTATTATCCATGACAAAGGAAATGTATGCTGGTATAGGTGTGCATTGCGACACGTTCACTACTATTGGCGATGCAATGGAAGCCATGCGGCAGCACACATACGACCTCATGATAACCGATATGAAGATGCCGGAGATTAACGGCTATGAGGTGTTGGAGTTGTTACGCTCGTCAAGTGTCAGCAACTCGAAAGAGATTCCCATTGTCGTGGCGACCGCCTCCGGCAGTTGCAGTGAAGAGGAGCTGTTGGAAAATGGATTTACCGCCTGCCTGTTCAAGCCATTTTCCATTTCCGAACTGGTTGCTGTATCAGACAAATGCCTTTTGATAAGTACGGACAAGGATGAACTTCCCGACTTGTCCTCTCTGCTTGCATATGGTGACAAACGGGCGATGCTCGACCGTTTGATAACCGAAACAGAAAAGGATATGCAGGCTGTCCGGGAAATCATGGAGAGGAATGACCGCAAGGCGTTGGACGAATGGATACACCGTCAGCGAAGTTCATGGGCTGTTATCCGTGCTGACAAACCCTTGTGGAACCTGTATGAACTGCTGCATCAAGAATCTGAATGTTCCGAAATGGAATTGCGGAAATGCGTGGATGCCATGCTTCGTATGGGAACAGTTATCATAGAACTTGCGCAAAAGGAAAGGAGGTCGTCGGATGAAAGTATTTGTGATTGAGGACAACCCCGTCTATAACGATTATGTCTGCAACCTGCTGAAGAAAGACAGCTTCGATACTATGTCGGCATATAATCTTGCCACTGCCAAGAAACTATTGGTAAAGTCAGAGGTGGATGATATTGTCGTTGCCGACCTACGCCTCCCCGACGGTGAAAGCATAGAGTTGTTACGGTGGATGCGTGCCAACGACAAACAACAGGTGTTTATCGTTATGACCAATTACGGGGAGGTGCATACGGCAGTGGAAAGTATGAAGCTCGGCTCAAAGGATTACATACAGAAACAGTTGTTGGAGGATAAACTGATACCGCTTATCCGCACCCTGCAAAAAGAACATGAAAAGCGACTACAATGGAACATTCCGATATTCGTCCGGCAGAGCGAAGCCTATCAGAAAATCAAGAAACGTGTGCGCCTTGTAGCCACCACCCGGATGAGCGTGCTGATACTGGGCGAGAACGGTACGGGCAAGGAACATATCGCACAACATATACACCAACAAAGCAAACTTGCCGATAAACCTTTTGTGGCAGTGGACTGCGGAGCCTTGTCCCCGTCATTGATACAATCCGCCTTCTTCGGACACGTCAAGGGCGCGTTTACGGGTGCCGAAGCAAACAAGACGGGGTATTTTCTGGAAGCGGATGGCGGCACGCTGTTCCTTGACGAAGTGGGCAACCTAACAATGGAGATGCAACAGATGCTGCTCCGCGCCATACAGGAACGCCGTTACCGTCCCGTCGGAGCAAAGGAGGACAAAACAGCCAACGTGAGGATAGTGGCTGCAACCAACGAGGATTTGCAGAAAGCCGTAACGGAAAAGCGGTTCCGGCAGGATTTGCTCTATCGCTTGCAGGAGTATGTGATAACCATGCCGCCCTTGCGCGACTGCCCGGAAGACATCATGCCATTGGCCGAGTTCTTCCGTGAAATGGCAAACCGTGAGTTGGAACGTGAAGTAAAAGGTTTTGCCGCATCTGCCCGTAATGCCCTGCTCGCCCATGCGTGGCCGGGCAACGTGCGCGAGTTGAAACAGAAGATACAGACGGCAGTCCTGCAATCAGAATGCGATATGATAACCGAAGCCGATTTGGAACTTGACAATGAACCGTCCGCTACTTCCGCTTGTTTTACATTGAAGAGCGGGGATGAAGAAAGAGGACGTATCTTGCGTGCTTTGAAACAAGCAGCCGGTAACAAGAAAATGGCTGCAAAGATACTGGGTATCGGCAGGACAACGCTGTATAATAAATTGGTAGAATATGGATTGAATGAAGAAAACTGACCGGAGTATGGCTGTAAATGGCAATAATTAATTAACTTTGCAATTGTATTTCAGAAAATAGCAGGCGATTGGGTAACTTTTCGCCGATGATATAGACATAAGACCGCAAGGCGTTTCGAGCGAAAATCTGGTAAATTGAAACTACGGAGACTGTCTCTTATACACATCTCCGAGCC
>ERZ1504950.15-NODE-15-length-191315-cov-6.410389_pt1 | contig 191315 bp, 151 predicted proteins | sample MGYA00574593_ERZ1504950 | MGnify/ENA primary metagenome ERZ1504950 (study PRJEB39906, sample SAMEA3182085) | gut metagenome | biome: human; feature: gut; material: Stool; isolation source: human stools | place: Canada | collected 2013-01-21 ... | reverse complement strand
TCTTTCCCGTACCGGTGGGCATCTGCACCATCACATTCCGATGAAACTCCCACTCCTCAAAGAGGCGGAGCTTCATCTCCTGCTGGTAATCACGAAGACAATCGTTCATGCAATACATTATGCGGATGCCGGTCGCTACCGGCAACAAAAAAGGGAAGGCCACATGCATCATTGCATGCAGCCTATAGTAAATATTCTATTCTTTACAGATTAATTCTTATCGGTGATTTATATAATCCCCCAAGGTGTGTTTCTCCACATCAAAATTGATCCCTACCTTCACCACTTGCAATCCACTGAGGAAAAAGCGTTCGGGATACGCACTTCCACATCGACATACATCCCGAACAGGGAAAAGATGATGTAGAACAGTTGCTGTAATGTCCCTCATAATTCGTGTTATCACAATACGGAACAGTAGAAAGGAATTCCCGAAGAAGACGCAAGGCACCGTCCATATCTCCCCCGGCTATCGCAAGATACATACGGGCAATAGTCATATTGCCTTTCAGCGTGTTATGGACCAAATGTCCCGCTATATCCCCCTATCGGAACTTCAACACATCCTCATTATCTCCCTCACTTTTCCTTTCCACTCCCCCAGTTCACGTTCCGCCTCCCGTGACAGCGGCGGATTGACATACCTGTAAAACTCGATACGCCTCTCATAGTGTTCTTCTATAACCGCCTTCACCTCGAAAAAAAGAAGAAGCGTCATGTTATTTTTTTTCTTCCAGGCTGGTAAAAAAGCCATTAGCCACATGGAGCTTACGCTCCAACTCCCGTCTGTGCAGATTCAACTGGCCCAGACGTTTCACTACCTCGGCAGCCAATTGCCGGGCCTGATCAACAGGATTCAAATGTTCCATCGGATTAAATCGTATTTTTTATATGAATAATCATTTATATGTCCCCGTTCAGGACAAAAACACACGTATCTCAGTTATTATATCGAACTTTGTAACATTGAAAATCAATAACCTGATTCATAAATATCAGGGCTTGCAAATTTAATAAATAAAAACGAATGAACCAATTTAAAATGTCACTGTTTCTGCCACCTATATCACCGGTAAAGGACAGTACCACCGGACGAATCATCCAGCCGCCCACCTTAACGCCCTACAAGGAAATAACCTTACAGGAAGTGTACAAACTTATCACATCCAGCGAACGCCTGAAGACACTGACCGAGACCGTGCGCCGGGCAACGGAAAACGGGGATGAAAAAGTCTATCGTATGCTCAAGCAACAGACGCTACCCTACGTTACTCCCTGCGGCGTTTTTTCCTACCGTAAAAGCGACAGCCTGACCGGACCGTCGGGCTTGATTGTGGTGGACATAGACCACCTTGATTCCCGTCAGGAAGCGGAAAAGCTGAAAAGACAATTGTTCGACGACCTCCTCCTGCGCCCTGTACTGGCATTCACCAGCCCCAGCGGACACGGAGTAAAAGCGTTCATCCCCTACGACCTGGCACGCATACCCGACACCAAACAAAATATCTCCGAAAACATCCACTGGGCGATGAACTACGTACAAGCAATCTATGATTTCCACAGCAGCCACCCGGACAGGGAAGATAAAAAAACAAACCATTCCGGCAAAGGCGTGGACCGTTCCGGCAAGGACTTGGTACGGGCCTGTTTCCTCTCGTATGACGAGGAAGCATTGATACGCCGGGAAATTTAAAACGAATAGAAAAACATACTCAAAAGAATGCCGGACAAAATTTAAACAGGCACTCAAAAAACAACAAATATCATGAACATGAACAATCCTTTAGAAAACTTGCGGCAGCTGACCGAAGCTGTCCGCATGGCAGGCGCAGACATTGCCCCTACCTATATTGAATATGTACAACTGGCTTTCGCCATCGCAAACGATTGCGGAGAAGCGGGACGCAATGATTTCCTCTCCCTCTGCTCCCTTTCCTCCAAATACGACGAAAAAAATGCACAAGCACTGTTCTCGAACGCGCTTCATGCCGATAAAGAAGATATACATCTGGGAACCGTATTCCATCTGGCCGGACAATGCGGAGTGAAGATTTCCGGCAGCGCCGGCTTCCACAAGGCAGGGACAATGGGGACAGCAGGGACAACCCCAGATTTTCCACACACGTGCGCGCGATATAATAAGGTGGAAAATGACGTTTCCGATGATACCGACGAGGAGGAACAGCTCACCGAAGGCTCCGAGCCTTATTCCCCCCTGCCTACCTTTCCACAGGACTATGTGTGGCCGGAGCTGCTGGAGAAAATCATCTCCTTCGGTAAAAAGCCCGAACAGCGTGATGTGTTGCTCCTGGGAGCGTTTACCGTACTGGGTGCCTCCCTCTCCCACGTAGTGCGGTGCCAGTACGGCCGGAAGTGGCAGGCCCCCTGTATGCAGACTTTCATCGTGGCCCCGTCCGCCGCAGGAAAAAGTGCATTGACGTGGGTGCGGCTCCTCATCGAACCTATACACGACAAGATACGAAACGAGGTGAAAGAGGCGATGAAAACTTACCGCCGGGAAAAGGCGGCCTACGATTCTCTGGGTAAGGAACGGAGAAATCAGGAAGCTCCCGTATTGCCTCCCAACCGGATGTTCCTCATACCGGGAAACAACACCGGAACAGGCATCCTGCAAAATATCATGGATTCCAACGGAACGGGCCTCATCTGCGAAAGTGAGGCGGACACCGTATCCACCGCCATAGGGACCGAATACGGAAACTGGAGCGACACGCTGCGCAAGGCGTTCGACCACGACCGCCTGTCCTACAACCGGCGTACCGACCGCGAATATCAGGAGGTGAGCAGAAGCTACCTCTCCGTGTTGCTCTCGGGTACGCCCGCACAGGTAAAGCCCCTGATCCCCACGGCGGAGAACGGTCTGTTCTCCCGCCAGAACTTTTATTATATGCCACGCATCACCCAATGGGCGGACCAGTTTGGCGAGGATGAGGTGGATGTGGACGAGGAATTCCGCCTGATGGGCAACGAATGGAAAAACACGCTGGACGAGCTGACGCTTCGGGGATTGTTTACCCTGAAGCTGACCCATGCCCAGCATAAACAGTTCAACTTCCTGTTCGACAAACTGTTCCATCGTTCCGGCAAGATCAACGGAGACGAGATGGGCAGTTCCGTCATCCGTCTTGCCGTCAATGCGTGCCGCATGATGTCGATAGTCGCCATCCTGCGAAGCCTGGAAGATTCTTCTCTGGTGAAACCTGACGCGCATATTTCTTCCGATAATCTGAAGGACCGTATCATCCCACGCTGGAACATGGTGATTACAGACGATGATTTTCATGCCGTGCTTGCCTTGGTGGAGCCGCTTTATCTGCACGCCACCCATGTTCTTTCGTTTCTGTCCTCCTCCGTTATCAAGCGCCGGAGCACGGCGGACAAGAATATGCTCTTTGCCGAAATGGAGGACGAGTTTACCCGCCGGCTGCTGCTGGAAAAAGCGCACGACAGGAGGATACCTGAATCCACCGCGCTTACCTGGCTCAAACGGCTCACCAAACAGGGGGCGCTGGTAAGTGTGGACGGCAAGGGGACGTATCACAAGAACTGACCCGGCTTTCTATATGTATACGTATGTGTGTGTGAGGAAAAAAGGGGGTGTCCCCACTGTCCCTGTGTCCCCGTCGCTGCTCCGTGCGGCTGTTGTTCCCGGATAGCAAAAATCGTTTATGGCAGTTTATTTGGATTGTTCAGAAAACTCCGGATAAACTTTATTATCATCTATCAAACTCACGTTAAATAAGAAACCATTCATGAATAAGACCGAAACAGCCCTTCTCTATTTTCCGGACAGTACGCCGAAAGTAGCCGTGCGTCATCTGATGCGCTGGATCGCCCAGTGCGCACCGTTACTCCACGCCCTGGAAGCCACGGGATACCATCCCTGCCAGAAATCCTTCACCTGCCGCCAGTTGCAACTCGTCTACCTCCACCTGGGAGAACCGTGATTCCCCCTGAAATCTGCCACAGACTGTCCGAGAACTCTTCCTCTCTCTCTGAGACGTGGATTACGCGGAAAGAATAAAGAGGGAACCGTGAAATCCGCGCCTGAAGTCACCACATGACGCAAGCGCTGACCGAGTTCCCGGACAGTCTCCCCAAAGGGTCAAAAGGGGTCGGAAGGGGTCACGCCGCACGGACGTGAGGTTATCTTTGCAGTGTCAGAAGGAAGAAGCCGCAACCCGGCACAAGATTACAAAAATCCTGGTACAAGATTCCGCGGATCTTGCCCCAAGTTTCACCGGATGCCGCAGCAGTGTGCGCCTTGCTCCTACCTGACACTTTTCCGATAATAATAACCCTTTAAAAACAAAAACGATGATCAACTACAGTATCTCACTCCGTGCCAATCCCAGTGACCAGGATGCTCCCAAGAAGGCTTATGCCAACGCCCAGTACTCAGAAATCATGACACTGGACAAGTTTGCCGAGCATATCTCGACCCACGGCTCCAAATACAACCGTGCCGACATCCAGGCGGTCCTGATCCAAGCGGTGGACTGTATGCGGGAGCAGCTTCTGGCAGGACAACGCATCCAGATGGGCGATCTGGGCACTTTCTCCATTCATATCAACAGCATGGGAGCCGAATCACTGGAAACATACAATCCCGCCATCCATGTGGAAGACCTGAACGTGCGCTGGAAAGCCGGAACCCGTTTCCTCAGCTTGCTGAAAGACAGCGTATTCAACCTGGTCCCTACCCGAAAGGCCGCCAAGCTGGTGGTTAAAGCCCTGAAAGCGGGGAAAAACACTGTGGACTTGACGGGAGAGGCTTCCGGACCGGATGACAAGACGGAAGAAAACGCCTGAACTTTCCGGACTTCTGAAGTCTGATAGTATTTTGTCTTTTTGAGATGAACCTGTTGTTCTGAAATAGACCTGTCTTTCTGAAATGAAACTGTTGTTCTGAACAAAGTGAAGAATCTGAATGCAATCATTTTTATGCCCACAGATTCCTCGTCTTTGTCCGGAATGACAGAAAAAAACAAATCCTTTAAAACAAATATTCCCATGAACAATTCAAAGAAAATCACCTGGAAGCAAATTCTGCACGCCATTATCCAAGCTGCCATAGCAGCGCTCACCGCCTTGGGCGTAACCAGTTGCACCACTCTCTTTTAAAAAGCCCCTGACCCATCGCATGACACTTTTTAATTCTTAATTCCCTATTTCAATTCAACCATGATTCAAGAAACTTTCCCTATGATAATCGGTGAGGAAGAGATTCCGAACGAACGTGCTCTCCTCACTCAGGAGGACGGCCCGATGATGGCATCCTCCGCTTCCGTGAAATATATCGTCATTCATTGCAGCGCCACACGCTCCACCCGGGATTACACCGCCGAGCAACTGCTCCGTGACCACAAAACGCGAGGTTTCCGCACGGTGGGGTATCATTTTTATATCCGTCGTGACGGAAGTGTGACCCAGCACCGCAAGCTTCTGGAAGTGGGTGCACACTGCCGCCCCTGGAACCGTTGCAGCATAGGTATCTGTTATGAGGGCGGTCTGGATGCGGACGGACGTCCGGCAGATACCCGGACACCGGAACAGACGGAACAATTTATTTTGTTGCTGATGCGGATGGTGAAAATCTTTCCCGGTGTCCGGATAAGGGGACACAGGGATATGCCGGGAAGTATCCCGAAGGCTTGTCCGTGTTTCGATGCGGAGGGGGTATTCGGGTACTTGGAGAAATAATAAAGAAAGTGGCAATCACCATGCAGTTTCTTCTTTGGGGGAAACTGCATGGAGAATGCCCTTACGTATGATTTGTTTTTCTTTGTAGAAAGGTTTTACAATAATGAATTTACTCAATCTACAGACTACCATACTAATCGTATACGATAGCCCTATAGAGAACCGACATTGATATCATTCTAATTTACCCTACCCACCATTCATCTTTCTACAAAACAGAAGCAAATCACCTAGCAGTACAATCAATCGTGCACACCGTTACAGCTTATCAATTTCTTCCGCTGAAAGTCCGGCAACCCGGACAATATCCGCTATGGAAAAACCGTTCTCTTTCAGTTTACGGGCGATTTCCAAACGCTCCTTCAAACGTCCTTCCGCCTCTCCTTCCGCTTTTCCTATTGCTTTTCCTATTGCTTTTCCTTCCGCGACAGCCTGTTCACGGATATCATTTTCCACAATACGGCTCACGTTATAACGGTCCACCGCCTTATCATAAGCGATACGGTCACCCTCAGACAGGTGAGCCTTGGCGGCAAGGCGGTCAAGATGGCTGAAAACCTGTTCTTTCAGCGCATCGGGCATTCTGTTCCAGTTGTTCATATTCTTCAGTGCATACATTAGTTTATCGGATAAAGTAGAACATTCGTCCAGTTCCTTCGTAAAATAAGGAAACTGGAGATAAATCTGACGGAAATTCCGGTTCACCACACGACCGCTGTCCCGGTCGGAAACCACCGTGTCGGTACGGAACTTGCTTTCCAGACCATCCTCCTTGAAATTCATCAGGAAAACGCCGTACACGGCAGGAAGCCTGTAACGGAGACCGTAAGAAGCCTCTTCTTCCCTGAGCAGACCGCAATCCCCCTCCAACGGAGTGTCGGGAACACATACCTCTTTAGAGGACGGATTCTCCATCTGGCGGCTCACCGCACGGCACACATAATAAAGCGTACGGTCCAGGAAATGGCTATGCCAACGATTCTGCATCTCCACAATGATGTACTCGCTCGTAGAGGTACGGCAGTAAAGGTCATAGATGATACCCTTGTCGTGAATATTCTCCGAACGGTCCTCCTTGTCCAGAAACGTCAGGTCTTCAATGTGATGCTCACCCGACAGCAGTTCGTTAAGTAGGATTATCAGCAGATCCTTGCTGGCGGGCTGTCCGAAGATTATCTTGAAGCCGAGATCCGTGAAAGGGTTTACAAAGCGGGATGACATAATAAAAATGATTTTATGGTTTCTGACCGCAAAGAAACGAATTCTATCTGGAAATTCCTATGAATGAGCGCTTTTTATTATTTTAAATGGATTTTGAAGACTAAGCCACCGGAAAAGTATTTGCAACGGTTCAGTTCTACTATGGCGTTGATGTAGTCTTTCCAGAAGCTGTACTCCATACCAAGATTTACCTGATACTTCGCCCCGTCAGGGTCAAAAGTCAAATCCTCCTTCACATCCGTATAACCGGGAACCACTTCTGCCATTAAATTAACACCATTAATGGCTTTATGCACCCAAGAATCACTGTCCTTCAAATGAAACCGGAAATTCGCACCCATAGCCGGATCATTCAACTTGTTATCAAAACGGTTGCTGTATATCCATGACAGGTGTGCGCCTAATGTACCGATATTATCAAAATAAATATGTTTGGTTATAGCCAGATAGTAACGATTCAAGAAACCATTTCCATAACCTTGTTCTGACTGATTTGACAATGAGCCTCCATTGGCAGAATCACCAATTCCATCGTTAGCGCCTATCACTATCTGGGGAGTCCATGATTTCCACCAGCCTTCTTTCCAGATTCTGAAACGGAGATGAAAAGAACGGTCCTGATTGACAAACTTACCATAAGTTGAAGGAATCCAAAAACCAGAACGGTTGCCATAATCTACAGGAGCAGCCTTATGACCAATACATAGATAACCTGCTTCCAACCAAGGAAAAACTGTTATATTGATATAGTAATTCCATGTATCATACCACCATCTCGGTACTGTAGCGTGATGATTCAACCAGTTACCTCCAGCCATGAAAGTTTTGTCCCTCTGCATATCGGCTGTAGGCATGTTCATTAATCCGGTTGTACCATAATTGATCTGAGAAATTACTGTTACTGGTATAAAAAACAGAAAAACGAGCAATACACTTATGAAAATTCTATTAGATCTCATTCTTCAAATTTATTTTTTAACCTGTACCGTTTCCATTTTTTCTTTTCCTCATGACACATAATCATCACCATCAACCTCACATCCATAAAAAGAAAATAAGTTCCAAAAATCATAAGAAATAACCACCATCCATACTCCTCCCATATGGCAACATGTTTCACAAGATTAAATATAACGGCTATACCAGTCCAAAAGAAAAAGGTAAGAACCAACATGGATTTCCATATCAGTTTTACTGCAAAATGATAAAGGCGGAAAGAGGGAATAATCATCAGAACTTCTTGCCGAAAGCGATATTGAGGAAAGTTTTTACAAGAATCTTGAAATCAAAAAACCAGGAACGGTGCTCAAGATAGAACAGGTCATAACGAAGGCGACGAAGCATCTTCTCCATTGTATCCGTATAGCCGTTATAAAGCGTGGCATAAGAAGTCACCCCCGGACGTATCTGATATAAAAAACGATAACGTGGATCGTATTCCATTATCTGGTCAATATAGAATTTTCTTTCAGGACGTGGACCGATAAAGGCCATATCACCAATAAACACATTCCATAACTGGGGAAGTTCGTCCAGATGATGCTCACGAAGAAACTTGCCGATTTTTGTCAATCTCGGATCTTTCCCACCTTTATATAAAGCCGGTCCGAACTTCTCAGCATCCAGACGCATACTTCTAAACTTATAAATATTGAACGGTTTACCAAAACGTCCTATTCTTTCCTGCTTGAAGATAGCAGGACCACCATCCTCACGCTTTACAGCGATATAACAGTATAAAAACAAGGGAGAAAAAATGATCAGTGCGATGAATGCTATCAAGCAGTCCCCTATCCGTTTGACGTTGCGTTGAAAAGCATTCATTCCGTCAGGAATGAATGCATCAGTCTGTTGTTCCATGTTGTTGATTAAAATAAGAATACAAAAAATTATCTGTTGATATAGGATTGTAGTATTTTATGTATCAAAAAGTTAGGCAGAAAAAAACAGAAGAAAAAGAAATAGGATTTTACCCAAGAAAAATTCAAAACTTTTCGATACACATTCAAATTGTATGCAATCAATGAATATTTATTACTTGATATGGAATTAGGACGTTGACGATACACTGCCAACGGTTCCTTCATACCATAAGCTACACGACATTTTCTTAAAATAATAAGCCATAGCCCCCAATCTTGCCTTTTTCGAATAGTAGGCATGAATATCTTACCCATCTTTCGAACATCATACATGGCTGTCAAACATCCTATTCCATTATTACATTTTGAAGAAAAAAAAGATTCAGTATTCCTACATACCACAATACCTTTCATATCTCCATTCTCATCACATGTCATGTAGGAAGTATAGGATAAAACACATCCTTTCTTTGCCATAAAAGCAAGCTGCTTTTCAAGCTTATCTGGCATCCAATAATCATCACTATCACAAAAGGCGATAAACTGTCCCTTTGCTTTCTGAATAGAATTATTCCGACATATCCCAGCACCACCATTACATTTTCTCAAAAAAAGCTTTATCCGAGCATCCTTTTGGCAATACCACTCAATAATTTCCACTGAATTATCCGTGGAACAATCGTCTGTTATCAACAATTCCCAATTAGTATAAGTCTGAGCTAATATAGATTCTATGGTTTGAACTATAAAAAGAGAGGAATTGTACGAAGGAGTAATAATCGATACTAAACCTGAAGTATTCATTGACACTATTATATATAATTAAAGCCCCAATTATCAAGCTATTACATTTCTGTATATGACTATTATATTTTAAATGGTTTATAAGTTATAATGTAATATATCACAACCCTTTTCTATAAAATTTGTCTATCAAATATACAAGAGATTTATAATTGCATTCATAATAAAATTTGCTTTTCATTTTTCCTGTAGAAACATGATCGATGGTCTTGACCCCTATATCCTTGTCATAATAAACCAAAAGAAATTTTTCCCGTATCAGTTCCGCTAAATAAATTTCTTCACCATACAAAAACATTGGATATGCAATATTACTGTAATTTTGAAAAAATGCTTTTGTAAGAATGATAAAGGAACCATGTCCTGCATATATATATTTTGCTTCATTGCTACGATATCGCTTTGTTTTATATAAAGTCATAGTGTATAATTTATGAAGGAAACATACTTTATACATGATACAAAGGAGTAATATTTTACAAAACGAATATCTGTCTACAAGAAAAGGATTACGATTACGTTTTTCTGAAATAGACCAAATCAATGGAGCAATCCAAGCTATTTTACAATTATATTTCTTATTATTAAGTCGGAAGAAGAAATCCTCAGCTAATTCAACATCTACATTTGAAATAATAACATAATCATAATTTGAAGCTTCCTCTTTTTCTAGAAGTTTCGCTATTCCACCGAAATATCCAACGTTTTCCTGTCCAATTATATTACATTCAAATGTATTGTATCGCTTAGATAAGCAAAAACAGTTATTTTCACTATGATCTCCTACTATAACCTTCAAATCAACATCTGAATTATTTTCCATTGCTATTTCTATGGAATCAAGAAAATTATTTAAAGCTTCATTACTATTATAAGATATGGCAAGTATTAAAACTTTCATACATCAAGCATTTTCAACCAATAAATTAAGAATCTTTTCTGAAAGGACAGTCTGACTATAACGTTCTTTAAAGAAAGAGGAGATTTCCAATAAACTATTAATCTTTGGAGGGAAAAATAAAACAGACTCCAAACATTGTGCTAAAGATTTTTCCGAAGTAGCAGGAGTATAATAAAAAAGTTTATCCGCTGTAACATCAGAAAGACTTTCGGAACGGCTTGAAATTACAGGACATCCACAAATTGCAGCTTCAATAGGAGTATAACCAAAACCCTCATGAATAGATGTCGTTACGAATACTTTTGCATGTTCATACAACCATCTTAATTCCTGATCACTTACATAATCAAGATGAGATACGTGATTCTCCAAATGATTTATTTTAATATAAGGGAAAACCTCAGACTTCCAATAATCAGTTGCTTTACCTACAATTACAATTTTAAATGTTTTGAGTGTATCATAATGTAATTTATACGCTTTTATCAATGTTAATAAATTCTTATATTTTGCTAGAGAATTCACATATAAAATATATTGCCAATCTTCAGAAATCAATAAAGGTTTAATCGAAAATTGTGAAATAGAAACGCCATTATATATGGTATGCAATTTATAACTATAAGCAGGCCACATCTGTTTAACGTCATCTCTTACATATTTAGATATACAAATAACCTTCCAAGCATTTTTCAGATGGCGACCAAAGAAATATTTGCTTATTTCTAGATAAACCTTTTTCAAACCTAAGACTTTAAACCACCATGTATCACTAAGAAATCTTTCTGCAACTCGCATCGGACGTAAATCATGTATCGTAATAACCTTTTTTCCTTTGACCTTTAATGAATTACCAGACCAACAGAATGGCATATATATAACATCAAACTCTAACCGACTAACCACTCTATGCCATTTCACAATCCGATATATGCCTCTCAAATAAGGTATTTTTGAAATAATACTATTATCAACAGGATATATTTCCATTGAAAAATTTGGAATTTTTTCAACTATAATATCCTTCATATTTTCATGAACTAATACACAAAAATGAACCATTCCGATATTATTCCACTCTGATATTACTCTTACGGCATACATTGCCACACTTTCTCTCAATTTATCAAAAGTACTGATATAGGATAAATCTATTAAAATTTTAAGATTCATATATACTGGTTTTATTAGTAATAGCTCATTATTATTCAATTAGTTCCCCTTCTCGATAAACATATTATAAAAATAAAAAAGCCTGTGATTACTAAGCCTATAAAGCCATCAAATAAAGACATAAAAGTTAATTTTGGATCAGTAATACCAGCAAGGACACTCATAAATAAAATATATCCGAAAGTTAGACCAACAATTCCTGTAGAGAACATGGTTTTAGCCTTTTGTGCCATGATTCCTAATATCATCCCCCAAACTATTGAAAATGCAACTCCACAATTGCCAAACATAACATACCCCCATATGGGTGGACGTGAGTTTGCCCCAATCATCATCCCATATTTATCAGGCATAATAGCATATACAAGTTGAGTTCCAATACCTGGAATGGATTCCGAATAGTCTTTTATTCTTAGGCCATATAAAAACGGCCCAGCTAAATCAATATACCATGGTGCTGGTTCTAATGTTTCTATAACCTCATTGGGATATCCATACCAATAGCCATCACCATTAGCCACCATCCGATTTATGAGCGAAATAATAGTACCTGACAAACCTGTTTCATCATTATATTTTGAAAAAATTAACAAACTTCCAATGACAGCTACACATAACAAAGTCCTCATTACCTTTTTAGATGGCATACATCTTTTAAATGCCACACAATAAAAATAATATTGAAATACAACTTGAAGCAATGCTGATTTTGCACCACTTAAAAAAATATAAGCCAAAACAAAGAGTGAAACAATTATTGAAATAAATACAATTTGTATCGGTAATTTCTTTAAGTTATCCAAAACATGATACAAATAGAATATATTGAAAATTGTTACAAAGCTCGCTATCCGTGAAATAACTCCCAACCCCCCAGCATCTTTAAAAACAGCAAGTCGTTCAGACAAGAACAATCCAAAATTAAAATATTTCAACTGAATAACAAAAAACAAAAAAAAGAGAATACTAAAACAATAGTATAATATCGTAACATCGTTAAAATCTAGCTTTAAAGCAATTTTTTTAGAAAAAGAATCATGATTTGTATAATAATGTACAAAAACTATCCAGAAGAACAATTCAGCAGCAAGAAAATAAATAAAATAATTAAAATCTATAATAGATTCTACAAATAAAAATATAGGAACAGTATTGGCAAAAGCAGCCATAATAAGGTTAAAACAAAGAGGATTTATAAGAGAATCGCAACTTTTTTTTATTATTCCCCACATTATAATAGTAGTTATTAGAAGAATCACGATATAATCAAATAAATTCTCAGATAAAAGCAGAAAGAAATCAATCCGTTTCATTCTTTTGATATTTACTTCGAATTATCAGCCTCTGTCGTAAAAACAATATTTTCGTAGGTATCATTCTTCTAATAGCCCTTTTCAAATCACGCATACAGACAATTACCCAATACTTACACTTCCATTGAATACTATTTTCAATTCCCCAAATTCTTGCATTTTCTCGTAAAACCACTCTATAATTCTCCACAGAAATTCCTTTAGTATTATCATATCGGGCAATTATTTGTTTAATATGGCAGAAAGATTTATTCGCATAATACATTTGATAGAAAAAATTATAATCTCCACTACTTATGAAAGAAACATCGAATTTCTGCTCTTTCATAAGCAACGTCTTTACAAAGGTTGATTGATGTCCAAAAGGCATACAACGAGAAATTGTGTCTAGTGGTAGTGTTTTTCTAACATATTCAAGATTGGGAGCTAAAAATAGTGTATCTCCATATATTATATCATTAGAAAAAATCGTTTGCCCGAATATTAATTCTAATATGGAAAATGAATAAAAACTATCTCCTGCATTCATAAAATTAATCCATTCACCCGTAGCCAACTCTATTCCCTTATTCATTGCATCATAAATTCCCTTGTCTGGTTCACTCACCCAATAGGTAATCTTATCCGCATACTTTTTTATAATATCCACAGTTCCATCTGTACTTCCACCATCAATAATGATATACTCGACATTGGGATAAGTCTGATTAATAACAGAAAAGATAGTCTGTTCAATAACAGAAACAGCATTATAAGAAACTGTAACTACTGATATCAAAGGATTATTCCGTTCCATTTTCAAGCATTAGATTCAACATACGAGAAGAATAAGACTTATCCCATGTATAACAATTATGAAAATTCCGGGAAACATCAACGATTTGAAGATATTGTTCCTCGTTAGTCATCAGACCAATTATAGTTGCAATTATCTCATCCACATTCATAGGATCTACAAATAATGCATTTTCATTATTAGACAATATTTCTGTAGCCCCGACACTTTTGCTGACAATGACAGGAAGTCCACAGCTCATCGCCTCGAATACAGCCAACCCCCAACTCTGATCCACATTTATAAAGATAAAGAGATCCGAATCTTCATGCAATTTCTTGAATGTCTTCCCATCCACTTGACCACAAACAGTAACAAAATGACCCAAATGTTTTCCGTCAATCAAAGACATGATTTTATCGGAATATGCTTTATTTAATTGAGTGGAACCTATTATATTCAAATGAACATCAACACCTCTTTGAAGCAACTTCTCAACAACAAGCAATTGGGTCTCATAATTACGGTAAGGGAAAAAAACACCGGAAGAAAGCAAATGAATCCTTTTCTTATGGAACCGATCCAAAGACAATTGTATATTCCTTTCAATTCCTACCGGCTCAATTCCACAATAAAATACATGAGCATCCCTCCCTATCGTTTGTTTTATCCTCTCTTTATTCTTCGTTACATTTACCGAAAAATCAGTAACAAGACCTTTAAACAATAGGAAGTAGTGTTTTAACAGATTATCCCTCAATGTTCTCTTTGAAGAATTGGCTATTCCAACTCTAAAAAATGATGGTAAATCATTTATCTGCCAATAGACTTTCTTTCCATAAAATGCAGGTAAAAGAAGTTCAAAACCATAATCGTGTATATTAACACAATCCGCAGGCTTCAATAACTTCCTCAAAGTTACAATATCTTTATACAAAGTCCATATTTTCCTTAAATATGACTTCGATTTTCTTTTAAAAGGAAACAATCTGATACGGTTAGCATACTTTTGAAACTCTGGATATGTTTTATTGAGATCAACCTCACGTGTTATAATATAAAAATCCTCACCTCTTTTTTCCGTATATTCCAATAATTTTAAGAACTGCTTATGAGTTCCACCACAAATATTCAACTCGCTTATTAAAAATGCAATCATAACCTTTCTTTAATCTTTATATAAGTATCCAAACTCTGTTTCATGCATACATCCATATTAAAATATTCCCACTGTCCAAAACGGCCTATGGAAATTATGTCAACTCCATATAAATAATCAAGAATTGCGCCAACCGCCTTATCACAATTTTCATCAAAAACCACATAAGCATGATCTGAAACATTATAATCCAAAGGACGAATTAAAAAAGAATCCCGTTTACCACACTTCACCATTTCATCATAACTTTTTTCACCGACACACTCCGTTATTGTATAGTTCTTTACCGGATTAAAAAAGTTTCCAATATGAATATAACGATGAAAAATAGAATCAGGAAGCGGTTGATAGCTCCAGGTCTTATGAGTAGGAGCACTTTCCCACAATATATTGGACACCTTATTATATTTCAATAATTTAGCTTTCTCCAACACATATTGAGGAGTCCCTTCTATATAGGAAGGCAGCAAATTCAAAGGTAATGTACTAATAATCAAATCAGCTTCGTACTTTCCATTCACCAACCATCGTCCTCCTCTTTTTCCTATCCGGGATACAGGTTCATTGCAAATGATATTTATTCCATTTGCCAATGCCTCAATCAAAGACATCTGGTTATTTGAACCAGGATAATAAAATTGTGAATGAGGCATAGAATCCGTACAAGGTTGCATTAATGATGAAAAAAAAGATTTTTTGTCTGGAATAGGCAACTTGTCCTGGACCCATTCATGACTCATCAAGTTGGGATTTCTACCCCAGATTTTAGTGTTATAAGGTAAAAAATATAACTCACATAATCTATCACCAAATTTTTTACGAAACCATTCCTCCAAATTAGAATAAGAACCATCATCGTAAGAAGAAAGAAAATCCCTCGTTATCGCAAATGCTAAATCCGGATCATGCTTATAAATCTGATGTACAGAATATTCTATTGGGTAATCCACTTCATATTCACCCAAATTTATAGATGAAAAACGTTTTACTTTATGCCATTCTTTTTGAGGTAGCAAATTAAATACAAACGACATGACATCCTCATACTTGGAATTAAAACAGTGTCCTCCTACAGTATGATAGGTGACTCCATTGACCTGCCTTGTTTTTGCAATTCCTCCAATTTGACCCTCCTTTTCAAGTATAGTAACATTAGATTTTCCGTTCAACAGCTGCCCCATAGACAATCCGGTGACTCCGGCTCCCAAAATTAAAATATCTTTCATTTTCAATTTGATTTATGCATTCCAAAAATTTGATTTCTTTCCGTTTATTATATACTTATATTGAATAGGCAAGGCTACTGAAGAAATTAACAACGAAAGACACATTGCCCCTGCAATTCCATTTACCCCCCATACCGGCCCCATCAACAATGAACCGGTCAGAAATACACAAGCCGCTATAATGGAAGTACATAGCTGGACTTTCATTTTTCCTATACCATTTAAAAAATAAGCGAACAAATTATTCCAAGTGGAAATGATCACATAACAGCATAGAAGTAAAGAATAAGAAAAAGGCACTTGTATATTAACCCAGTATAAATAAACATCATCTGATAACAACAACATCAACACTGCTCCCGCTACACATAACAGCCAAAATTTAAACATAGAATTAATACTTTTCCTTATCCATAAGAAATCCCTTCTGATATAAGCTTCTGTCACAGCCGACCAAAACGGGGTAATAAAAATTGTAAATCCCATAGTGAGTACGGAAAAATATTTAAATACAATATTATAAAGTGTCACATCATGAGGAGAACAAAAGCGGATTATAAGAAAATTAGAAGTTGAAAAGACAAGCAAGCAAGCTATTTGGATAACAAAAAACTGCCCTCCCAATCCCAAAATATTTTTAGTCAATGAAAAACGAATATAATGCAATGACGGTGCTACAGCCTTATATCTCTTTCCATAAAACATCAAGATAGAAACCACCAATAATAGCAAACATGGAATTCCTGAAAAAGACAGAGCCAAAGCACTCAAGCTTCCTGTTGTCTTTTTCGTCAGAATATAAATACAAACAAAGGCCAAGACTTGTCCTCCGGTCTGTATCAGTGAAGCCAGAGCAGGTTTCTGATCAGCAGTCAGCATTGTGGTAAAAACACTGGCTACAATATTGATGCAGAAAAAACAGGCCAGCAAACCAAATACGATATGAAGTTCCCCATTATAAACCGCATCAATATTCAAGACGCTACTCCAGTTCAGATATTTGTTCACAATCAAGGTTATCAGTAAAATAACAGAAAACAACAGAAACAGTACAGCATAAGTGGTACTGACATATTCTTTAGCCAGCTTGATATCCCCCTTCGCTTTCGCTTCAGCAAAATAATTACGAAAACCATGAGCGAATCCCAAATCAAAATAGGACAACCAAGCTATAATTGAACTTAAAGTCAGCCAGATTCCATATTTTGTCGGATTAATATAATCAATAGTCAAAGGAACAACCTGCAATGAAACTAAAATGCTGACACACTTCAACACCAATGAAGCAGCAATATTTTTCTTTACGATAATGCTACGTTCATTACCTTTTGTAAAATAAAAGTAAAATTTAAATCCTATATTAACCATGTAGTCTTTCTATACTAACCACTACTTCACAACACTTTCTTCACCGCCTGAATATGCCACCTGTAATAGTTCCCATTCAGAGCAATCGGAGAAATAGACAGAACCTTATAATCAGGTTTGTCGTAATGAATAATACGTTTCCGGAAATAATCATCAACATCATCATGTAGGACAGAAGCCATCACGACATATTCAGGATAACCAGGAACTATGAACAGACTGATCTCACATCCCTGAAAAATATTATCCACTCGAAAGGCTGATCTCTCAAAAGCCACCCAGTATGTACCTATATTATAAAAGGTGGATGAACTTCTCGTTATTCCTCTCACTATCCAAGATATCCTTATGATGATCCTTTTATCAGCAGTTAGCATCCAATTTTGACGTGTACCCCAAGGAAAGCCACCATGAGGCGGTCTCCTAATAAATAACATCAAAAAGGATACTGATTTTTAAGTTTTGTTGTTAGTTCAGCCCGATTGTCAAGGGTAACAAATGTTCATAATCCCTACGTCCTTTAACAATTTCGCTGAAAAATCTCTTGAAATAATCCAGCACAGGTACACTCTGTATCTTGCATGTTGAGATGATGGTATGATATACCGCCGAAACGCAAACGATCCTGTCGCTTCCGAAGAATAACGAGTTCTTTCGCTCACCGGCCTTCCTTCGGCCATGTCTTTCGCCAGACCTTTACGTTCAGTGGTTCTTACCACATTGATAAGAGCACGGTACACTTTCAGATTCTCTTCGTAACTACGCTGTTCCACAGAATTGTAACGGGCTATCTCAGCCGTGGCAAGCGCTTTATCGAATATCCTGCTTGAAGTTTGGCAGGGCATCTGTCCAATACCTCCATGTGGCAAAGAAGTCATAATTTTCTGTTTCTATTTTTAACTCCGGTCACAAAGGAGCAAATTAATTTCTTTAATTCCAATTGTTTGAAAGAAAGCTTGGCTACCGATAGACCACGATTCAATCTTCTCAAACGGAAAAGCCTGAAGATAATTAATAGCCACCGTTATATTACCAAAAGCAAACACCAGCTTTGTATTCCGATGCAGACGCATGATACACCCCTCCTTCCCTTGAAAAACACCACCCGTAATACGTATCTTCTGCTTTTTCTGAATATACTCCTCAAGAGGCTTATCCATCAGTTCAATGTTATAAGGCATGGATTCATACAGATAAATAAATTCTTCCATCTGTCTATGGGGAATAACAGCCACGCTATAGGAATTGCGGTCTTTTGCAAGATACTGCCGGGGGAACAGATGGGCAAGGATGAAATTCAATTCATCCAACGGGGCACATACAAACAGATAACCATCACCCGTGATTTCCTTTTCATCCGTCAAAGCGTTCAACTTCTGTACAGAGCCTGTCGCGAACGCCTCCTTTACGGCAAAGGCGGACTCCCGACGGGCCGCATATTCTTCCTTGCTATAAGGACACCGTTCAAAACGTCTTTTATGGTCAGCAGAGGTATATGAAAACACTTTGAAGCAGAAATATCTTTCTTCCTTTATGCCAGACCGGGTATTAATCATCACAGCCCTCCTGCCGGTAAAGATTTCGATATAGCGTTTCAGCTCTCTGTTGCGCAAGAACATATAATACCACTTGTGGTCAGGATATTCTTTTTCTTCCCCCGTCTGTGACGTGGTTATCAGATCTGACCCCTGGTCTGGGCAGGAAGCGATTGAACTGCATGGCAGTAACCTAGGCGCTTTACCCGTTATGTTTTGATTCTGCGGAAAGGAGTATTCAGTACCCAAATCCGCATCATGACAGATTTGCATCAAAACATAAATTATTTATCATTTGTACTTCTAAAATGAAGGCTTGTTGAAGCTTCATTTTTGGGGTTCTCTTAGTAAGAGATCCCCATTTGGCTGCAAAAGTAGCTATAATTCCCAAGAAATGGAAATTTTTTCTTGTTTTAAAATGCTTTTAACAAGAAATGTATGAGAATTGTTCGTAAAAGGTTATGAATTACGATGCGTATATTTCACATTATCAATAAATTAAATAGAGAAGGGGATCTCTTACTAAGAGAACCCCATTTTTTATAAAACGAACCATGCTATCAAACAGCTGATTTTCAGATTTATCACACTTGTTCATGATAAAAAATAAATTATCCCAAATTAGATATCACACGAAGTCACACAGTATTTCCTAATGGCACAATCCTTTAGATCAGCATTCTGCATATTTCTATATCTCCCCATACAAAATCATTCAATATTTTGTATCTATCACCAACAAGGCATATTTTGATTACTTTGCCGAATATTGAATATTCCCCCAGCTCTTATGTTAGGATTTTAGAAATATTTCTCCGAAAATGATCTGATTTTATCCAAGCCAATAGAACATTCAGGCTGTCATCCTACAGCCTGAATGAATACTTCCCCTACAACCCTCTTAAAATAATCTGATTGGCTCTATCTATCTGTGAAGTGGAGATGGATGCCAGATAAATATGAGTGGTCTTTTCATTATCGTGCCCCAACCCCTCGCGGATGATGTCTGTAGACACCTTCCTGTCCTGCGCTATGCTGGCCCAGCTATGGCGCGCCACATAGAAAGTCAACGGCGCCTTTAATTCCAGCCGCAAGCCTATTTTATTCAAGCCCCGTCCTATCTGCTTGGCCCTCAATTTATATTGCTTGCGGTCATTTATATCACAATACCGCAAGATAGGCAGCAGGTACTCGGAACTGTCATCCTTGTATTTATCCACAATCTCCTGCATCAGTTCCTCCCACAGAATAGTCAGCCGCTGCCCGGTCTTTTTCCGGCTATACGTCAGAATTCCATTCTGGAGATTACTTTTCTTCAAATGCGCCATATCAATAAACGACATACCCCGGGTATAGAAACTGAAAAGAAAAATATCCCTTGCCTGTTCCAGTTGGGGTTCGATGGATAAATCAAGCTCCTTTATCATTTTGATGATTTTAAAGGGAACAGCCCGTTTTACGGTCTTGTCTATGCCGGTATAGACATGTTTGAAAGGTTTCTTGTCGGTGGTATAGCCTTGCTCTACAGCCAGGTTATACACACTCCGCCAGATTCTCATATAATAGGAAGTACTGTTCTTTACCAAGCCCTTCTCTTTCAGATAGGCTTCATACATCTCCATCAGTTCCGAGTCAAAAGCTTCAAAACTCAGATCCTCATTCTTTCTGAATTGGATAAAGCTGTTCATTGTCGAGGTATAGCCTTCTGCCGTCCGTCCCCTTTTCTGCCGTTCCAGTTTATTGATACATCGTTGCATGAAGTTGAACACACTCTCTACAGAAGGGATTTTCCGGAAAGAAGCCACGATATCATCAATGGTGTATTCCACACCGGTCCGCTCCAGATCATTGATAATACCTTGTAACCGCGTCATCTCCCAATTCGTCAAGTCACGTATCAGCAGAAGACGCGCTTTACATTCAGACTGTGTTGAAATAAGCAGACTGCCGGTGGAGTCGTTCCACTCGGAAGGCATGATCTGATAAGAAGTCTTGATGAGCCGTGTCAGTCTGTAATGAATAATTTGATAACTTAATACGCCCTTTTTTCCTTTTACGCTCGATGGGCGGAATTTCAATTTAATGGATGCCATATTCTTTTCTATATTATGGTTTTGTTATTCAAAACGAATATAGCAATATGGCATCAGGTACACTGTTGCACCTCCGGTTATTCTATCCTTCTATCTCGCTCAGTTCTAACCAGCGCATGGTCTTTTCATCAATCAAATCATTCAGTTCCGGCAATCGTTTGGATTTCTCCGTCAGTTCCTCCACTCCCAGCGTACCGCTGCAAAGGGCGGCTTCTATATCGGCCTTCTCCTGCTCCAGCCCGGCTATTTCTTGTTCCAGCTGCTCGAACTCTTTCTTTTCCTTGAAAGACATCTTCCGCTTGTCATTCAAGCGCACGCGGGCAGTCTTTTCCTCCTTCGGCTTCTCCGCCTCTTTGTCGCGCTGCTCTTTCGCCTCGCGCCAGTCACGATAATCGGAGTAGTTACCCGGAAAATCACGAATGTCTCCCTGTCCCTTGAATACCAGCAAGTGATCTACCACCTTGTCCATGAAATAGCGGTCGTGGCTTACTACGATTACACAGCCCTTGAAGTTCTGCAAATATTCTTCCAAAACCTGAAGGGTGATGATATCAAGATCGTTGGTAGGCTCATCCAGCACCAGAAAGTTGGGATTGCGCATCAGCACCGTACACAGGTACAGGCGGCGGCGTTCTCCCCCACTCAGTTTATATACATAGCTATGCTGTGTTTCGGGGGTAAACAGAAAATGTTGCAGGAACTGGGATGCGGTCAGTTTCTTGCCATTTCCCAATTCGATGACTTCGGCAATATCCTGCACCACGTCGATGACCTTCATTTGCTCGTCAAACTTCAGGCCGTCCTGAGAATAGTAACCGAAACGGACTGTCTCACCGATATCCAGTGTTCCACTGTCCGGCTTCTGTTCGCCCATTAATATTTTAATGAATGTGGACTTTCCCGTACCATTGTTTCCCACGATGCCCATCTTCTCATAACGGGCAAAGATATACGAGAAATCTTCCAGAATCTTCAAATCACCGAAACGCTTGTACAGATGATCTGCCTCAAAAATCTTGGAGCCGATGTAAGAGGCTTTCATATCCAGCTTCACATTACCATCGTTAAAACGCTGCTTCGCCACTTTCTCCAGTTCGTAGAAAGCTTCTTCCCGATAACGCGCTTTATGTCCGCGTGCCTGAGGCATACGGCGCATCCACTCCAGCTCTGTGCGGTACAGGTTATTGGCACGGGCTATTTCGGCATTGGTCGCCTCGATACGCTCCTGCCTCTTTTCCAAGTAATAGCTGTAGTTCCCTTTATATGAATAGACCTGCTGATTGTCTATCTCGATAATTTCAGAGCAGACGCGGTCCAGGAAATAACGGTCGTGCGTCACCATAAGCAGACTGATGTTTCCCCGGCCGAGATACCCCTCCAGCCACTCTGTCATATCCAGATCAAGATGGTTGGTAGGCTCGTCCAAAATCAGGAAATCGGGCTCAGTTATCAGCACATTCGCCAGAGCCACCCGTTTCAACTGACCTCCGGAAAGATGTCTAATCTGCTGGCTGAAATCCCGGATTTTTAATTGAGAAAGGATTTGTTTCGCCTTCCGTTCATAATCCCATGCCTTTTCGTGCTCCATCCGTGCCAACAGCTCTTCCAGTCCCGGATTGCCTTCGGTTTCCATGCAGCTTTCATATTCTTTGATGAGTTCCACCGTGCTGTTTCCGTGATAGAAACAGGCTTCGAGCACGGTCAGGTCTTCGGGATAATGTGGGTCTTGCTCCAAATAGCCCACCCGCAGATCACGACGAAAGACGATGCTTCCTTCATCATATCCCTCCTTACCGGCTATTATATTAAGTAAGGTAGTCTTGCCTGTACCGTTCTTTGCTATCAGACCGATGCGTTGTCCTTCGGCCACTCCAAATGAAATCTTCCGGAACAATACCAAGTCACCGAATGATTTGGTAAGCCCGTCTACTTGCATATATGGGGTCATTATTTGTCTATTTATTTAAATCATCCAACACTGCCTCCGCCTCTCGCTTAATTTTCCTGAATTCAGATTTCAAGTCGCAGGGGAGTCCCTTTTTAGCTTTTCCCCACACCAGTGCGGCAGGGTCCAGCACCATATCCGAACACATAAACTGCAAGGCGGGATATTCTTTCTGTCCCTCAATGACAGTCACCCATTCCATACCTTCCATCTCATTCACCAGAATGGCTCCGAAGGCAATACCGAAATTCTCCCACGCCATACGCTGCTGGGTCTGGAAACGTCCGCTGTCCATTACTTGCTGTATACTGTCAATATCGCTCTCCGACGCAGTAAAATCCTTGGTGAGTTGCTTTTTAATCGCGGTAGAAGCCCACTCAAAGGCGGTGTTCACCTCCCCGATTTCCAAAACACGGATCGGAATGATCTCACGCGGGTGACTTACACCTTCTTTGCGGATCTGTAAAGACCGGATGATTTCTTCTGCCGGATGCTTGTCTCCTCCTTTGGACACGGTAAAAGAACATTCGAAAGAGAGATTCTCCTCTCCTGTCATCCAGATATGAGTGGTGTACCAGGCGCCTTCTTCCTGAAAAGTTTCCGCGCTGTAAGCACAATCCCACTTGCCCACTTTCACCAGGGCGGAAGAGGTATTTTCTTTCAATTCGTATGCGATGCACTGCGGACCATAGTCAGCTGCTTCATCCTTATAAGCCGATATGCGGAAATTACCTGTCCACCGGTCAGGGTTATAGAATAAAAAACTCTCTTCTGTATCTTCAAACTCGTGCCAGCCCATCGGGTATTCCAATGAGAACCAGCCACCGGGAGAAATGTATTTCATAGTCTCTATCTTTTTAATTCATTACTAACGGAAACGATTGTTTTACTTCACCGGCAATATCTCAATCCAGTAATCATCAGGATCATTGATGAAATACAAGCCCATAGCGGTGTTCTCGAAGCAAACACATCCCATTTCCTTATGGAATTTACGAACTTCGTCATAATCACCTTCCACACGCAGACACAGATGGCTTTCGTTCTCACCCAACTCGTATGGCTGGGTATGATCACGCAACCAAGTCAGTTCCAACAAGAAATTGCTGTGGTCATCGGCCATATACACCAGCACGAAAGAACCGTCCGAAGCTTCCTTACGATGAGACTCATGCAAACCTAATGCTGTTTCATAAAACTTGATACTCTTGTCCAGATCAGTTACATTGATATTGAAATGATCAAATCTTCCTTTTACTTTCATATTGTGTTATTCTTTTGTTATTCAATCTCTATTTTTTGTCCGCGATGCGTCAATGACACAAAACGCACTCCATGCGCTTCGGCAAAGTCGCAGAAAGCATTTGCCTTGGCATACTCCGGTGTGAAATGCATGGGTACAAAGATATGAGTTTTTATCTTTGTTACAAACTGTCCGGCACCCCGCATGTATTCTTTTCCCAAACGGGGATCAACGGGAAACATGGCCACATCCACTTCGGGCGTATAGGCGTAAAGATCATCCAGCTCATGCAGGAAATTCTTCTCGGCCCCCTTCCACTCCGCCTCGGTACTCTCATCCATCCAATGCCAGTTATTCAAATCACCGGCATGAAAAATCTTTTTTCCACCTGCCTGAAGCAAAAACGATACTCCCACATCCGTGGAACCGAAAGCACGCACGCTCAATGTTTCATCCTTATATTCCTCTCCTTTTTTCAGCCAGACGGCATCTTCTTTCTGCGCCCTGCGATGACGCAAAATGTCTTTCGAGAAAATATAGATGATATCCGGCCGCTGTTCACGCCATTGCAATACCTCTTTATTAAAATGATCCGGATGAAAATGACTGGCCAGCACATACAGTTTTCCGGGTCTCCGCAATAATTCGCTGTGTACGATTCCTTCCGGCATTCCGGCCTCTTGATTGCTGAAAGTCCCATCCATCAGCCGGTTCAAATCCGACTGCGCCTGTCCATCCTCCGAATCACGGTAATAATCCATGATTACAGTGAAGCCATCGCCTGACAAGGCGAATCCGCTATGATATATATAAGTAAGTTCCATATCCATACAACAAATTTATTTACCGATAGGTTGTACCTGCGCACGGGTCTTTTTATCAATTTCCAGAAACATATAATTCACTTTACCCGAATGTATCAGGGAGTCATTCTCCCGGTATTTCCTCGTAGCGTATTCCTTTGATTTCTCGTAGGTCAGTTTCGACATCTGGTTCTGGGATTTGCCCACCATGGTAGAATCCAGCTTCTCATCCGGAAAGAAATCATCCAGATTCACATCCCCTATCATCGTGGTTTCCAGAAAATTCATATTCTTGTGTGATTTGTCTGTGTAATAACCCACAAACATATGTCCCGGAATACGCACCAGAATAGGATTGATATTGATGGCTTTCATCAGTGAAGCCAGCAACACGCTGCCATCCACACAGTTTATCTGCGAGGATTCCAGCGCATCGTCCAAGGTACGGACGCGCTGTGTATAAACCACATTGGACGAAAGACTGGTATTGGTGGTGGAGCTATACTTAAAGTTCCGCTTTTGCAACACATTCCACAATGCATAGACCTGTTTGTCCACATTCTCCGACTGGTGTGCATTACCTTGATACCCAAGAAAACGATTGACGATACGTGTATCCAAGGCTTCACGCAATAATTTGTCAATCTGAGGATGCTCCTCGTTGACGTAGGCCGCAAAAAACTCTCCCGTATCGTGAAACTTCATTTTATCGTCCACGTATCCTAAAGGACACTCATTAATACTGCGCATTGAGATGGTTTTCAAACGCTGTGGAAGTTCTTTTTTATTCAATTCCGCCTTGACGGAGATGCTAACGGGCACTGCCTGATTATTATCACGCAAAGCCTGATAGTTCCATATAATATCCGGAAAAACCAGATATTCTTTCCCCGCCTTGGGTAAAATAAACTCAGATACAGACTGAGAGAAAAAAGGAGTCTCGGCCACTTCTATACGCAATTTGCTATTGGCATAACTGTTCTTCAGCCGGATGGCGATACACGACTTAGGATTTCCGATATAATCGGAATCGGCAGGTACGATTAAATTGGCATCTGTGGTTGCGGTAGAGAGAATGGTTGCTGGAAAAATATTACCACCCAGCTGGTCGGTAATCTCGAACCCGGATTTAAAAGGCTCATACCGATAAATAAAGACTGAAAATGCCATTACCAGTATAGCAGATAATATTAATGTGGACCATTGCCACTTGTCCAGTTGTTTCATATTCCACTTTTCTACGCTATCTGTTAATCAGTTGTTTTTATGATTCCCCATCCACCATCATTCACTACAGACTACACTGATTGACACAGGTTCCATACCAAGCGATTGCTTTTCAATAGAAACAATCTGCATCAATCCGTGCAATCGGTGACGAAAAGCTCATTATCTCACTGCGATGCTCTCTATCTCCACAAGCGCTCCTTTCGGCAAAGCCTTAACAGCTACAGCAGAACGGGCAGGGAAATCTCCTTCGAAATACTTGGCATAAACAGCGTTCATTTCAGCAAACAAAGACATATCTGCCAAAAATACGGTTGTTTTTACGATATTAGCAGTAGTCAGACCAGCTTCTGCCAATACATTCTTGATATTCTCAAAAACCTGAATAGTCTGTTCAGTCACTCCTCCCGGAACAAATTCACCGGTAGCAGGATCAACAGGAATCTGACCTGACAAGAATACCATACCATTCACTTCAACAGCTTGACTGTAAGGACCTATAGCAGCAGGAGCCTTTTCCGTAAAAATCACTTTTTTCATCTTTTTTCTATTTATAATTAAGTAAAAATCAAATTTGACGGGCTAAATTAGTATTTTTTTCGCTATTTCATGCAGACTCTGCTGAACAATCTGATCTATTTTTACGTTCATTTAACATCAGGGTTTTCACAGACAGAAAGGATGTTTCCAAACGTCGTTTTTTTTATTAATTTCATTAAATTCGGCAAAAAATCTTCTGTAATATGCATGAGATTAAAAAAAAATATCTACTTTTGTCCTCGGTAAATACGTCAGTTCCCTATCCGGGAAAGTCTGTTTACTTCCTGATAACAATCAAAACAACATCAATCCCATAATCGTAATTATGAGTGCATTTCCCCCTTCTAACACATTTTCGTGTAGATTGCGCTCCTTAATTATACCATTAAAAGATTATAAAGAAATATATTACTAATAACTATACTCTATGTATAACATTATTCAATTAAACGACAAAGACTTGTCGGAATTACAATCGATTGCCAAAGAGTTGGGTATCAAGAAAACAGACTCTCTAAAAAAAGAAGATCTGGTTTATAAAATTCTGGACGAGCAAGCCATAGTCGGAGCAACCAAAAAAGTAGCGGCAGAAAAAGCCAATGAAAGTCAACCCCGTAAAAGATCACGTATCAACGTTAAAAAAGACGGTGACAAGGTCTATACTGCAACCAAGGACAAGGCACAGAAGCTGGAAGCCAATACCCCGCAACCTGCCGCCACAGCTGCCGAAACAGTAAAAGAAACTGCTCCTGTAGCGGTAACACCACAAACAGAAACCGTGGCCGAAACAAGCACGGAAGAAAAAACACCTAAAAAAAGAGGACGCAAACCGGGTAGTAAGAAAGTAACAGCCAAGACAGAAGAACAACCTGCAACGGAAACGAAAGAAACCGCAAAAGAGGAAGTGAAAGCTGAAGCACCGGCGAAACCGACACCCAAAAAAGCAAAAAAAGAAGAAACACCGGCTATTCCCGAAGAAAAAGAAGTGATTCTTCCCGAACTGGAATTCGGCAGTGAAACCGATGATTTTATTCCTATCGAGGATCTTCCTTCAGAAAAAATAGAACTTCCTACTGAGTTGTTCGGCAAATTTGAGGCTACCAAAGTAGAAACACCGGCTCCGGTACAGACACCTGCCCCCAAATTCCAACCACGCCAGCAGCGCGATCAAAATCAGAAGTATAACAATCCGCGCAACAACAATTACAACAATCCTCGTCAGGCAAACAATAATAACAATACGACGGCTGAGGGAGAAGCGTCTGCCAGCATTCCTCAACAACCGGAACGCAAACAGGTGGAAAAGCCTTACGAATTTGAAGGTATCCTGACCGGTACCGGGGTATTGGAAATCATGCCCGACGGATACGGCTTCCTCCGTTCATCCGATTACAACTATCTTTCCTCACCCGATGATATTTACGTTTCACAATCGCAAATAAAACTGTTCGGTTTGAAGACCGGTGATGTAGTGGAAGGCTCTATCCGTCCGCCGAAAGAAGGAGAAAAATATTTCCCGTTGGTAAAGGTGGAAAAGATAAACGGTCTGGATCCCGGATTGGTACGTGACCGCGTTCCGTTTGATCACCTGACCCCGCTGTTCCCCGATAAAAAGTTCAAACTTTGCAAAGGAGGATATAGTGACAACCTTTCAGCCCGTGTGGTAGATATGTTCTCACCTATCGGTAAAGGACAGCGTGCTTTGATTGTGGCGCAGCCCAAAACCGGTAAGACGATCCTGATGAAAGACATCGCTAACGCAATAGCAGCCAACCATCCGGAAACGTACATGATCATGCTGCTTATTGACGAACGTCCCGAAGAAGTGACAGATATGGCGCGCAGCGTAAATGCCGAAGTGATCGCTTCTACATTTGACGAACCGGCAGAACGTCACGTAAAGATTGCAGGTATCGTACTGGAAAAAGCGAAACGCATGGTAGAATGTGGTCACGATGTGGTAATCTTCCTCGACTCTATCACCCGACTGGCACGTGCATACAATACGGTTTCTCCTGCTTCCGGCAAGGTATTATCCGGTGGTGTGGATGCAAATGCCCTGCATAAGCCCAAACGTTTCTTCGGTGCTGCCCGTAACATTGAAAACGGTGGCTCGCTGACCATTATCGCAACCGCACTGATTGACACCGGTTCCAAGATGGATGAAGTAATCTTCGAAGAATTCAAGGGTACAGGTAATATGGAACTCCAGCTGGACCGCAACTTGAGCAACAAACGTATCTTCCCGGCAGTAAACATCGTGGCATCAAGCACCCGCCGCGACGACTTGCTGCTCGACAAGACTACTTTGGACCGTATGTGGATTCTCCGCAAATATCTGGCAGATATGAATCCTATCGAAGCAATGGATTTTGTAAAAAGCCGTTTGGAAAATACCAAAGACAACGAAGAATTCCTGATGAGCATGAACTCATAAAAAATAAATCTTTTTTATTAAATGACGCAGGCTGTACCTTTTCATTAAGGTATGGCCTGTTTTTTTATTATACTTCAATCAATATGTCAATGCATCAATTTGCTAATATGCCCATTACCACGTAGAGTAGAATGCAGCAAATTGACACATTAGCAAATTATCCAATGGGTACAAAAACAGATTCCTTCCGTCTGCTTAAAAAGACCTTTAAATCCGGAGAACCCATGAAAACAAAAATGATCTGCTTTATCGCATTTATCAGTTATACCTTTTATTTAACCGCAGGAGATATTTATGTTTCTCCTTACGGTAACGACAAAGCTGCCGGTACACGCCAATCTCCCCTCCAGACTCTGGAACAAGCCATCAAGCAAGCGCGCGAATGGAGGAGATTGCAATCACCCGAAACAACCGGAGGCATAAATATCCTATTGGAGGAAGGAATATACCCACAATATAAAAGCCTGTTCATCCGCCCCGAAGATAGCGGGACAACAGACTCTCCCACTCGTATCACCACTGTTCCCAATGCCCATGTAGTCTTAAGTGGCGGAGTCCCTGTGACAGGTTGGGAACAAGGATGCGAAGATACCAGAATACCAAAAACACTTAGAAATAAAATATGGGTAGCGGAAGCGCCCCGTATGGGAAACAGGATATTGGAAACCCGACAAATGTGGGTCAACGGAGCAAAAGCACAGCGAGCCGCACAGTTTCCCGACGGAGTAATGGAACGCATGATTGATTTTAACCCTGAGGAAGAGACGATCACCATTCCCACTCCACAAACAGCAGGGTTAAATACCGCTTCACAAGTAGAGATGATCGTTCACCAACGTTGGGCCATCGCCATACTGAGAGTGAAGGAAATGATTACTGAAGGAGCAAAAACAGTTGTCCGTTTTCATGATCCCGAAAGCCGGTTGGAGTTTGCCCATCCCTGGCCTCAACCTGTCATTGACGGAGAAAAAGGAAACTCCTCCTTTTGTCTGGTCAACGCTTTGGAGTTATTGGACCAGCCCGGAGAATGGTATCAGGATTATCCTTCCGGACGCATCTATTATTACCCGCGTCCTCACGAAGACATGACGAAGGCGCAAGTCATTATCCCGGCTTTAGAAACCTTGCTAACGGTAAACGGCACTTTGGAACGTCCGGTAAGGAACATACATTTTCAAAATATATCTTTCGAACATACTTCATGGATGCGCCCCTCTTATCAAGGACACGTTACATTGCAAGGAGGTTTCCATCTGCTGGATGCTTACAAACTACCCATACCGGGGCTGCCTGAAAAAGCGGAACTGGAAAACCAGGCATGGATAGGCAGACCCAAAGCTGCAATACAGATAAAATGCGGTAATAACATCAATTTCAACCATTGCACATTTCAGCACTTGGCAGCTACGGGAGTAGATTATGAACGCGCCGTATCGGCTTCCATTGTCGAGAATTGCCATTTCACCGATATTGGTGGAACAGCCTTACTGGTGGGCACCTTTCCCGATGAAGGATTTGAAACCCATGTGCCTTATACACCTTTTCATGAACAGGAATTATGTACGGGAATCACCATACGGAACAACCTGATTGAGGAAGTGACCAATGAAGATTGGGGAGGTGTAGGCATCGGAGCCGGATATGTAAAGAATATCCATATCATACATAATGAAGTCTGCCACGTCAATTATTCAGGTATCTGTGTGGGCTGGGGATGGACCCTGCTGGAAAGCGGAATGAGGGGCAATCGGATTGAAGCCAATTACGTCCACCACTTTGCCCGGAGGCTGTATGATGCAGGAGGACTTTATACCCTCTCCAACCAACCCGGCTCCGTGATGCGCAATAACCGGATTGAACATTTAATCGACGCGCCATACGCTACCAACGACCGTGCGTTTTACATCTACTTTGATGAAGCGACGGATGGCTATACCGTAGAAAACAACTGGTGTCCGTCCGAACGTTTCGACTCCAACCGTCCGGGACCTCATAATGTGTGGAAGAAGAATGGTCCGCAAGTAGATGAAAGTATAAAACAAAAGGCAGGCAGGGTCGCCTTGAATCCCCCTTATGCCACCGGATGGGCACATTGAGTCCTCCCCTACAGCAAAGGAAAACAACCGAAAATCATTATAAAAACAAAATAACAAAAAAAGAATGAAACCAACCAATTACCACTTATTCGATTTTCTGGACTTTGATCCTGATCTGTCAAGAGACGAATCATTATGGAAAGCATACAAGCCCGCCGCAGTCTATGAAAAAGATGGAGATATCTGCATAAGTGTCCCCTTCCAAAAGCAAGTGCTCTCTAACGATATGGCACCCGATACTGCATTCCCCCGTGAAGAATATACGCTGGTCATCCGTCAATATACCTCAGGCATCACCCGGCTCTTTATCGGATTCGGTGAAGAAAGCATGACGGATCAATCAGAAATGCTTCAATTCAGCGACCGGATAAAGAAACTTCCTTTGCAAGTAACACAAGTAGAAGGTGAATGGATTATCTCCACCCAAGACGGAATACAACGGGCACTTATCAATATAAAGCCTCCGGTATTAGACCGTTGGAGCGAACTCCTGCCCGATCCTCAAGAAACATTGGATCTTCGCCTTTACCCTGACGGCAAACGTGAAATCCGCCTGGCTGCCTACGACCACTTCTCCCCTCCCCGTTACGATGCGCTGCCATTGGCTTTCTGCAAACGAAACGGAATGAAGGAACGTGCCACTCTTTCCTTTGAATCAAAGCCTGATGAATGTTTTGCCGGAACAGGGGAACGCTTTGCCAAAATGGACTTAAGCGGACAAACTTTCTTCTTAAAGAACCAGGATGGCCAAGGCGTGAACAACCGCCGCACCTATAAAAATATCCCTTTCTACCTCTCCAGCCGGATGTATGGAACATTCTATCACACCTGTGCCCACAGCAAACTGTCACTGGCCGGGCAATCCACCCGCTCGGTACAGTTCCTAAGCGACCAGGCCATGCTGGACGTCTTCATCATAGCAGGTAATACTATGGAAGAAATCCTCCGGGGCTACCGGGATCTGACCGGATATCCTTCTATGCCTCCCCTCTGGAGCTTCGGCATCTGGATGAGCCGCATGACTTATTTCAGTGCTGATGAAGTAAATGAGATATGCGACCGGATGCGTGCCGAGCATTACCCCTGCGATGTAATCCATCTGGACACCGGCTGGTTCAAGACCGACTGGCTGTGCGAATGGAAATTCAACGAAGAGCGCTTTCCCGATCCCAAAGGGTTCATCCAAGGCCTGAAGAAAAAAGGATACCGCGTATCCTTATGGCAACTCCCCTACGTGGCCGAAAACGCCGAACAGATAGACGAAGCACGCAAAAACGATTATATAGCTCCGCTAACAAAGAAACAAGATTCGGAAGGTTCCAATTTCTCCGCTTTGGACTATGCCGGAACCATTGACTTCACTTATCCCAAAGCAACCGAATGGTATAAAGGACTGCTGAAGAATCTGCTGGATATGGGCGTGACCTGTATCAAAACCGATTTTGGAGAAAACATCCACATGGATGCCCTCTATAAAGGCATGAAACCCGAATTGCTGAACAACCTGTATGCATTGCTTTATCAGAAAGCCGCTTATGAAATCACAAAAGACGTTACCGGTGACGGCATTGTATGGGCACGCTCGGCATGGGCAGGATGCCAGCGCTATCCGCTGCATTGGGGAGGTGACTCATGCAGTTCATGGGATGGGATGGCAGGCTCACTGAAAGGTGGCTTACATTTCGGACTCTCCGGATTTGCATTCTGGAGCCATGATGTTCCGGGATTCCATACATTACCTAACTTCATGAACTCTGTAGTAGCCGATGATGTATACATGCGCTGGACACAATTCGGCGTATTCTCCTCACACATCCGCTATCACGGAACAAACAAACGTGAGCCGTGGCATTATCCGGCTATTGCTCCGATAATAAAAAAATGGTGGAAATTACGCTATACACTTATACCTTATATTATAGCACAAAGCCGGAAAGCTATCTCAAGCGGAGCACCTCTCTTACAAGCTCTGATTTTTCATCACCCTGAAGACAAGCTGTGCTGGCACATCGACGATGAGTACTATTTCGGTAACGACTTCCTGGTAGCTCCGGTCATGAACAGTGAAAACCGCCGTGACGTCTATCTGCCCGAAGGACAATGGGTGAATTTCTTCACCGGTGAAGTGCTGGAAGGAGGACGTTGGTTAAAAGACCTGGATGTCCCCTTGGACGAAATGCCCGTATATGTACGTCAGGGAGCGACTATTCCTGTTTACCCGGATGAGGTGGAGTGTACGGATGAGATGGATTTAAGTAAGAGCGCTGAATTGCACATTGACAATCATTTTAAAGGAATATTTAAAGACTAACGAACATGGAAACTTGGAAAACAAATTTAGAAGAAACAAAAAAGCGATATATAGATTGGTGGAATCATAAAGGAATCATACTGAATATGTGGGAACACTTCCAAAAGGGAGTGAAGCCCCACGCAGATATTCCAGCACCGGCTCCGGCGAAAGATTTGAATCAAAAATGGTTCGACCCACAATGGCGTGCAGAATATCTGGATTGGTACGTAGCGCACAGCAGCCTGAAAGCAGATATCCTGCCGGTTGCCAATACCCAGTTAGGCCCCGGTTCACTGGCAGCTATTTTAGGAGGCGTATTCGAAGGAGGAGAAGATACAATCTGGATTCATCCTGATCCGGATTTCAACGATGAAATTGTTTTCAATCCCGAGCACCCTAACTGGATTCTGCATAAGGAATTACTGAAAGCATGCAAAGCGAAGGCAAACGGTCATTATTACGTAGGAATGCCCGATCTGATGGAAGGCCTGGATGTGTTGGCCGCACTGAAAGGTACGGATAAAGTGTTGCTGGATACTGTAATGCAACCCGAAGTACTGGAACAGCAGATGCAACAGATTAATGACATCTACTTCAAGGTGTTCGATGAACTTTACGATATCATCCGTGAAGGGGACGAAATGGCCTTCTGCTATTTCTCTTCATGGGCACCGGGAAAGATGAGCAAGCTTCAAAGCGATATCTCCACCATGATCAGTGAGGATGATTATCGTCGCTTCGTGCAACCGTTCATCCGCGAACAATGCCAAAAGATAGACTATACCCTGTATCATCTGGACGGTGTGGGCGCCATGCATCATCTGCCTGCCCTTCTTGAAATTGAGGAACTGAATGCCATTCAATGGACTCCGGGCGTAGGTGAGCCACAAGGAGGATCACCTAAATGGTATGACCTTTACAAGAAAATCCTTGCCGGTGGAAAGAGTATCATGGCATGTTGGGTAACTTTGGATGAACTGAAACCTTTATTGGACAACATTGGAGCGGACGGTGTACATCTGGAAATGGATTTTCATAATGAACAAGAAGTGGAACAAGCCATGCGCATTGTCGAAGAATACTCCTCTTCATCACCTGCCGCATCCAAAGAAAGCCTTTCGAAAGAGGAAGCCGCTGCAACGAAACAAGAAACAATTATAATCAAAAGTCCCGAAGCCGCCGAAGATGAAGCTCTAAAACCTTTGTTCAACGCCATTGTGGACGGAAAGCTGGAACCGGCCGTAGAAGTAACCAAAAAGGCCATAGCCGAAGGCATACAACCCCAAGAAATTATCAATAATTACATGATAAAAGCTATGGGGGAAGTAGGACAACGCTTCCAAGATGGAAAAGCATTTGTTCCCCAACTGCTGATGGCAGGACGCGCCATGAAGGGAGCTTTGGAACTTCTGAAACCTTTATTGCAGGGAAGTGCAGCAACTACCATAGGCAAGGTAGTCATCGGAACTGTCAAAGGTGATCTACATGATATCGGTAAAAACCTGGTGGCATCCATGCTTGAAGGTTGCGGCTTTGAAGTCATTAACATAGGTATCGACGTATCTTGTGACAAGTTCGTGGAAGAGGTCAAGAAAAACAAGGCAGATATCTTGTGTATGAGTGCTTTGCTGACAACAACCATGACTTATATGCAGGATGTCATCAACGCCCTGGAAGCAGCCGGTATCCGTAATCAAGTGAAAGTGATGATAGGCGGCGCTCCCGTAAGCCAGGGATTCGCCGATGAAATAGGTGCGGACGGGTATAGCGACAATGCCAATACGGCCGTAGCGGTAGCCAAGGAACTGATGGGGCTTCATAAATAAACGGAATATACATTTTAATCTGATACATGAATTATGCACGCTAATTATTTAGATACATTAGATTGGGGCATTCTTATTGCCTACTTTCTGATTCTTATAGGCATCGGCATATGGGCCAGTCTGAAACGCAAAAAAGGCAGTAGCCTTTTTCTTGCCGAGCGTTCCCTGAAGTGGCATCACATCGGTTTCTCCATGTGGGGAACCAATGTGGGCCCTTCCATGCTGATAGCCTCCGCCAGTGCCGGATTTACCACCGGTATCGTTTCAGGTAATTATGCCTGGTATGCGTTTGTTTTCATCTGCTTGCTGGCTTTTGTCTTTGCCCCTCGTTACTTAGGAGCACGTATCACCACCTTGCCGGAGTTCATGGGGCGGCGTTTCGGACAGTCCACCCGCAACATTCTTGCCTGGTACACCATTGTGACAATCCTTATCTCGTGGCTTGCCCTGACCTTATTCGCCGGAGGTATCCTTATCCGTCAGGTTTTCGATATTCCCATGTGGCAGTCAGCATTAATCCTGCTCGTTATCTCCGCATTCTTCACCATGGTCGGAGGGCTGAAAGCGGTAGCCTATACCAATGTATTCCAAATGCTTCTGCTTATTTTCGTATCGGCCACGCTTACTATAGCAGGTCTTTACAAAGTGGGTGGCGTCAGCGCATTGGCCGAAGCGGTTCCGGCCGATTACTGGAACCTGTTCCGCCCGAATGACGATCCCGCCTTCCCGTGGCTGCCCATTATTCTGGGGTATCCCATCATGGGAGTCTGGTTCTGGTGCACAGACCAATCCATGGTACAGCCTGTATTGGCTGCTAAGAATCTGAAAGAAGGCCAAATGGGTGCCAACTTCACCGGCTGGTTGAAGATACTGGATGTTCCTCTCTATATCCTTCCGGGTATCATCTGTCTGGCACTCTACCCGGGCTTGAAGAACCCCGATGAAGCCTACATGACTATGGTCACTAACTTATTTCCTGTAGGCATGGTGGGGTTGGTACTCGCCGTATTGACCGCCGCACTGATCAGCACTGTCGGCTCTGCCCTGAATGCGCTGAGTACCGTCTTCACGATGGATATCTATGTCAAGAAATTCAGACCGCTTGCCAGCCAGAAAGAGATCATCCGTACAGGGCATGTGGTTACAATGGCGGGAGCACTGATTTCGGTGATCATCACCATTGCCATAGACAGTATCAAAGGATTGAATCTGTTTAATGTATTCCAATCGGTACTGGGATTTATCGCACCGCCTATGGCGGCTGTTTTCCTGTTCGGCATCTTCTGGAAACGAACTACCACGATGGCTGCCAACATGGCATTGACATTTGGTACGGCGTTCAGCATGGGAGTGGGCATTCTCTATTTATGGGTATTTCCTGCAGAAAAATATACAGCATGGCCTCACTTCATGATGCTGTCTTTCTACCTGTTCGTTGTCATCAGCGCAGGCATGATTTTGGTATCCTTATTGGATAAACGCCGGCAAGAATGTACATTAAACATGAAGAAAGTCATGGAGAAACCGGCCAAATCGGTTATCCTTGCATGGACGCTACTGACTATTATCATGATCGGGCTTTATCTATTCTTCAATGGGCATTAAAAGAAGGTGCAGAAGGCTGAAAAGATTGTATTTTTATATGCCTACGTTTGGTATTCCACTCGGGTAGTGAGGCAGTCCCACCCCGGTGAAATTGCAGTTCCACCCCGGTGGGACTGGAGTTTCACCAGGGTGGAACATCAGATGAAAGTAGTTGTTACAGCAGATGGGGACAGCTGTTATAACCTGTCTTGATAGGACAGGAGATTCATTAAGATTGCAACAAATTGTAAAATCAATGAGATTAATAACAACATCTAGCCATTTGGGACTCTGATTTTTGTAGCCATCCTATTATCCCCGCTGCTTCCGCCTGTAACATCTATCGTACGTACAGAGACCGCAAGTATATTCCAGTTTACGGACACTATCCCCCAGTCCTATTACTCCACTGACCGATTTTATAGGAAGCATCAAACTGGAATCTGTCAACCGGATGCCACAAGGTTCCGCTGAAGGAAATAAGGGAAATAATTTCTTTTGCTCCGACACATGCCAGCCGCAATATCCGGGACTGAAACGATTCGTATGCCTCCACCCTCTGTCGTGAATGTATTCATCCAATGCAATTTCCATACAATCCGCAGTCTTCTCGGCTATGATACTTCCTATGGCATCCGCTATATAAACCTTTACCATATCCCCCTCTTGTTGCAACGTATGCTGGAACTTTTCAAAACCAGTTCCGGCAGTCGCGGCAAAGAAAGCGAAGGATTCCGAACCACGCAGTTGCCGGGTTATTATTTTACCTATACTGAAACTAGTTTTACCGACAGTAAGCAAATCTTTTGTTTCATCCAAATCTCCACCGGATATGAAAAAACAAAAACGGGGAGAAGTTACTGCCTCAACCCGTCCAAGCACCCCACGGACTTCTTTTTCTACTGCTTCGTCGGGTACAGCATCTGCATATCCCATCGTCTCATAGATTTCGGACAATGAGATAGGCAGATCAGCAAAAGAAAGTTCTTTTTCAAGCATTATTGAATTCATTTAATGCGGCAAAGAATGCATCAATATTTTCAGAAGGTGTATGAGGCGGTGTATCACATCCGCTGGAGAGCACGAAGTTGGGATAGGACTTGGTAGCCTCCAACAGGTCGAGTGTGGCTTTCTTCATCACCTCCGGAGTAGCCGCCTTGAACAAACTCACCGGATCAAGATTTCCCATTGCAAGAGCATCCGCAGGTACTTCTTTCAGAGCTTCAACCATATCTATTTTATTTCCAAAATGATAAGCGGCAGCTCCTGTAGCTACCATTGCCTTAGTACAATGACCGGTATTTCCACAATTATGCAGAATGACTGTGAAGTGATCGTCTTGCACTTTCTCTACTATCTCCTTAATGAAAACAGACGAGTATTGCCGGCAGTCCTCATCAGACAAGAGTCCGGCAGCCGGCTCGGCCATCACTACCCCATTCACCCCTGTAGCCTTCAGTGCCATACAGTAACGGAGAATGAAATCCGAACATTTCTTCAACAACGAATTCGCCGCTTCCGGATTGATATAAATAAGCATCATGATTTCAGACATATCATACAAACGTCCTGCCAATGAGTAAGGGCCGATGCAACCGGCAAAGACAGGTCTGTCCGTTATTGTCTTGGCTGCCAACATATTTGCTTTCAGATATTGGGGGACTCTTCCTTTATTCAAAGCAGGAATGTTCAGTTTTTCAATATCCTCCTCATTAGCAAGAAGACGCCCCACTACACTGGGAACCTCATTTTCGGGGAAGACAATCTCCGCTCCGAAAGCCTCGGCTTCTACCGTCAAATCCATAATCACGGTTGCGGCGGCTGTGGGATATTTCTCACTCAATGCCTTGATGGCGTTGTAATGCACTTGTCCGTCAGTAACCGCATCACGCACCGTTTTCCCTATCATCTCTATGCCCGGATGGGTCATGATGGGCATAGCCACCACTTCTTTCTTTTGGATAATTTCGTTTATCCACTCTTTCATATTCAGTTTACTCATGGTCTTTTATTCTTTATTTATTCTGTTATTGCAAAAGTAAGTCTTTTCTTTGATAATCTGCTGTTCCCTTTGCTCTTTCTCATTCAAAAAAACGGTATAAATCCCGTTACAATACTACAGGAATTTACACCGTTTTTCATCTTATAGACTTATGGCAATTTATGCAAAAGATGACGATAATATGTTTCAACATCTTTCCAATGGTAGAAAGGAGCAATATCCGTTTCTACAGGGATGGTAACTTCTTTCTCACAATGCATGAACTTCACCAGTATATCGTCAGAAGCTTTTTTTCTGAAGAAAACCAACTGAACGTTTGCCGCCATCGGAGTGACCTTGAAATTACACCATGCCTGATAAAATTTATCGGGATCCGTTTCGGCTTTCCACATATCGCCCAATTGGAGCAACGCTACCAAGGGAATGATATTTCCATCGTGCCCAAAGCGTAATGTCGCCGTATGGGTCCCGGACCTGATTGCCTCATCGGCCGAATCCAATATATTTTCAAGCAATGACCGGGCACTGGCCGTCATTATTCCACCATTGGCAGGTGCAGGTCCGTCACATACATAATTATGATAATTGCAAACTTGCCAAAGATCAAATAATTCATCTTCCTGAAATACATCATAAAGACTCACCTCTATCTCTACATTCTGCAAATCTGAAGCAATCCAATAAAGTCCCCACATCAATTCATCAGGATTCACATTCTTACGGATATAGTCAGGACTATTAAATAAAGAAGTGACCAAACGATCGGGACGAGTATGGCTTTCTTTAAACTTTCTATATTCCTCATACCAAGGTCCCTGATGAGAAACAAATTTCACAGCTTCCGGCGTATGATAATTCATATATTTCATATACTTGGCACAAGCTTCGCGCCGGATCTGCAATGCCGGATTGAGTTCTTTCAACCGTTCACAAAAGGCATCCATACTCAATACACATCGCAACACCACGGTAGAGCGTGCAGACAGAGCAGGAGATCCCTTGAATACCTCGGGATAGTTCTGAAACATTCTTTCGGCTATCCCCCGGTGTTGCCTCACACCCAAAGGGGTCAAATCTCCCCCATGTCCCTCGGCATCTTCCCACACCAACGCCATTCTTTTGCGAACATCTTCTCCCAAAGCGGTCAAAACTCCAGCTTGATGTGCCTTCTCGAAAATATCAACCACTGTTTTATAATCCTGTTCCGATTGAATCCACCTTGAACCGTGTCGTGCATAATGACTGATATAAAACGGTTTATACCCTTTAGGCGGAGGAGTCGCGATAGCTTCCTTTACGGGATAAGCATAGTACACTCCTCCCGTCCGGGCTATATCTTCCAATATAGCCTCACGGGTGGACTGAGCAAAACCATTCAGATGAATTCCACACAAACAGACAGACAGGACAATATATTTAAAAAGCGCCATCGTTTTCATGCTTATTAATTATATCCCTCGTTCTGACCAAATTCATCCGGATTCAAGATAGAGTCCAGAAACATCTGAGGAATAGGACGCCATGCATGATGCGGTTGAATCAATGGAATGTCCGGATTATGAGCTTTCACATATTCTACTAATTTTCCGGTTCTTTTCAAATCAAACCAGCGCATGAATTCGCCGCAATACTCACGTGCTCTTTCTTCCAAAATAAAGTCGATCGTCATCTTGTCCACTCCTACCTCCATTTCAGCTTCCTTGCCCGGTACAGCCGCACGTTTGCGTATATCATTGATACGTGCTTTAGCTATCTCCTTATTTCCTCCGGACTTCATTATCTCACATTCGGCAACAATGAAATACATTTCGGGCAAACGCATGGTAATCACATCATTTGCACCTACCTGCGAATTGGTAGGCAAGCCTTTGTTTTCAAAATTCGCATCTTCGTACTTTAGCAATGTCGGGAAGTGAATGTTAAAGTTGGCACTCTTGCTGACACTTCCATCGGCTGCATAGGTATCATCAATATCGACGACAGCATATGGCAAGTTACGTTTGCCAGCAATCTTCTTCTTGGTGAAAAGTAGCGCTGTTTCTCCCGGCTGAATAACCTGACCAATCATAGATGACGGTTTTTCAAAATAGTCCAACTGATCCTTAGTCCAGGCATAAGCTTGGGGTGTATTCAGTTTATACTCTTCACGGAACCAAGCATTATAACGAGCATCTATATCCTCATTATACAATTCCAATAAATAACGGGTAGGCATCATCGCCATACTACCCGACTTGGCATTCTTATCATTTCCATATTCATAATCCTGTACCATACCTGCTCTTGCCGAATAACTGGCATGGAAATACATATGCATACGGTTCGGGTTTTTAGCCTGCATATTCAATGATGACTCAGTAGAGTGGGTCACAACGAACATAGCCTCTTTATTCGTTTTATTATTATCCGGATCAAAAACTTCGGCAGGTGTATTATACAAAGACACCTTCAATGCGCTCTGGTTATCAATCACATATTGAGCCGCATCCTCAGCGATTTTATAATATTTATCTTTGTCTGCCTGACTGTCACAATAGGAAACCCGTGTCAGTGCGATGCGCGCTAACAAGCCGTATGCTGCTTTTGAGGTCGCACGACCTACATCTTTAACAGGATAAGGATCAACGGGCAGATTATCCACCGCATTTTGCGCATCAGTCAGCATTAAATCATATAAATCTTCATAGCTGCTGCGATAACAATTCATTGAAAGACTTTCGGCAGAAGTTTCTTTGGTCCTAAGATCCACGTTACCGTAAATTTCAACCAAATGCCAATAAGCGTAAGCACGCATGAAACTTAATTCACCAAAACGGATATCTCTCAGTTTCTTGTCTTTGAATTCCACTTGGTCAATCCGTTCCAAACCGGCATTACAGTCGTTTATAATTTCATACAGACGATTCCACGTGTTCTTAATCTGACCAACCGAAGCCGTCAATTCTTCATATTTAGACATCTGACGACCATAACCGCAATTGGCAATATTGATCCAAAGATCGCCACCACCGTTCAGCAATAACACAAAATCTTCACGTCCATAAAACTGACCGCCCCAAAAAGCATAAGCCGAATTGACAAGGGCCTCAAAACCGGCCTGTTCTTTGTACACGTTATCCGGGGTACTTCCGGCAGGATTGTATTCCTCCAAATCACATGATTGCATGCCCAATAACAGAGCAGCACATGCTACAAACATATATTTTTTACCGTATTTCATAATAGTTATTTCTTTTTTATCTGTTAGAAATCAAGATTCAAACCAAATATAAACTGACGCTGCAACGGAGCTTTTGCTGACCCTCCGCGTTCTGCATCGTAATCCTGAATCAAATGATTCTTGGCAAAAGAGAAGAGATTATTGGCGGTGACATATGCACGAAGTTTGGACACGCCCAATTTTGAAGTCAACGATTTGGGGAATGTATACCCCAGTGATACAGTCTTGATCTTCCAATACGAACCATCAATGTAATTCAAAGTCTGATAACCCAGATAGTTATAGAAATTGGTCTGAGCCGGTCGCGGAAAATCATTGGACGGATTCTCCGGCGTCCAATAGTTCAAGTAAGCAGGGAAGTTACCTTTTCCCTGAGGATCATAAGAACCGGTCAGCTCATAATCAATCATCTGCCCCCAACGAGCGATAATATATACGTTCAAATCAAAGTTCTTATAACTAAAGTTGTTGTTGAATCCACCTGTCCATTTCGGTGACTGGCTACCCAGGTAAGTTTCATCCTTATCATCAATAATATAGTCACCATTCAAGTCTCTCAGTTTGATATCACCCGGTTTGAAGGGTTGTGTCTTCTTTGAATCTTTAAAATATTTAGCTGCTTCTTCAGCCTCATTTTCCTGCCAGATTCCCTCATTAATAAAATGATAGAATGATTTCAAAGGACGTCCAATCAACAAACTAGTCGTAATATGCGAATCTGATCCAATGATGTCTTTGCCATCAATCAGATCGGTAATCTCTTCATGATTGGCAGCAAAGGTAAGAGTGGAGTTCCATTTAAAGTTTTTGTTATCCACATTGACGGTATTTACCGATATTTCTATACCACGGTTCATGGTTGCACCGATATTTTGATACATCTTGAACGGAGTTGCGTTACTACCACCCATAGAAGTAGGCAAAGTACGGGGCAACAGGATATCAGTAGTCTTTGTCTGGTATAAATCGACAACAGCCGAAATACGGTTATTGAACAAACCGATATCAAAACCCAGATCCCAGGTATTGGACATCTCCCAGCCTACATTCTCATTACCTACATATTCATTGTATATATAATAGGTATAGCCATTATCCTGGAAAGCAGAGTTGGTTTTCGGAGTCAAGCCCGACTGAGTTCCGTAGGCCATGATACCCGAGTTACCTGTCTTACCCCAACTTAAGCGCAACTTCAAGTTGCTCAGAGCTTCCACATTCTTCATGAACGCTTCATCACTAATGCGCCATGCAGCAGCTACAGAAGGGAAACTTGCCCATTTATTACCTTTAGACAAACGTGAGTCACCATCCCAACGATTAGAAACCGTCAACATATAACGGCCTTTATAACTATAGTTGAAGCGCAAAGCATACGAGAAAGTCTGGTGCTGTATATAATCCGATCCAATGACATAAGAGCTTTTGTCATTGGCACCCAGATTATGCCATAAGTATGAATCAACCAACTGGCCCTCTCCTTGCGCATTCACTGATGTATATTTGGATTGTGTCCACGAAGTCAATGCAGTGGCACCAAAAGTATGATCTTTGACGGTTTTGTTATAACTGATAATATTATCCCAATTCACAAAACTCTTTTCGGAAGATTTGATTTTGGACAGTGACGTTGAATTCTGTCCCAAACGGTCAATAGAACTGGCCCCTTCAAAATCCTGCTTACGATAAAAAGCATAATTGGTTCCTAAATTAGAACGGAAAGTCAATCCTTCAACAGGAGTAAAATCCAAATACCCATTAGCTATCAAATTTGTTTTCAGCACATGATGTCTTGCAGCCACTTCAGATGCCTCATCCACCAACGGACTCACCTGTCCATTCTTTCCTAATGGATATTCTACCACTTTACCGTCTTCATCGTATGCTTTACCAAGAGGCGCATTAGTAGCAGCGCGCCATAGCACATTCTCGGCACGCTCATCTTGTGCATAATGAGTGACCTGTGTAGTAGCTCCTACTTTTACGGTCTTGCCTAACTTGTGCTCAATGTTCATACGCAAGTTGTACTTATCCATTTTATCATTTTTGAAAGAACCCTTTTCCTGATAATATCCGGCAGACAACATCGCGGTGGTCTTTTCCGTACCTCCTGACGCTGTAACCTGATGGCTTTGAACAAGCCCTGTATGAAGCACCTCATCTATCCAGTCAGTCCACTCACCGTTCTGAATGGCCTGCCATTCCTCCACAGTGAAAAGTTTCTGGTCATCGGCGGTAGAATTCCACTGACCGCCAGTACGAGCAGCTTCACGACGCACCTGCATATAGTCTTCCCCACTCAGCATATCAGGATATTGCGCCCACCCGTTTACACCAAAATAACCATTATAAGAAAACTTTGTTTTGCCTTGCGCACCTTTCTTGGTTGTTATAATGATTACCCCATTAGCACCTTGTGAACCATAAATTGCCGTAGAAGAAGCATCCTTCAACACCTCAATAGACTCAATATCAGCCGGAGCAATATCCGAGAAATCACCTCCCTGCATACCATCAATGATAAACAGCGGAGCATTGGCAACATTGTTACCAAACTCATCTTTCACATCGGACAGTGAACGCTGGCCGCGAATATTAATGGTTACACCCGAAGTAGCCTTACCTGAATTACGTACAATATCCAAACCCGGAACCTGCCCCTGCAATGCTTCCATGGCATTAGATGCCGGTGATTTTACAATATCAGCCGCCTTCACTGAAGCAATAGAACCTGTAAGGTCACGTTTCTTCATCACGCCATAACCTACAACGACTACTTCATCCAAAGCCTGCGTATCGGCCTCCATTTTAATGTTCAGCTGATTGCTTTTTCCCACCGTTATATCCTGTGTCTTATATCCTATATAAGATATGACAAGAATATTCTTACCTGAAGGAACTTCCAAAGAATAATTACCGTCAAAATCGGTAATCGTACCCACCGTTGTACCTTTCACCAGTACGGATACACCAATTAACGGTTCCCCTGTGTCATCTATGATTTTACCTGTGACAGTACGTCCTTGCTGGACAGACTGAACCAATTCACCGGCAACAGGGTCACTTGCATTTGCATAAGAAAATGCAGACGGCATACATAATGCTGCCGATAACCCTAAAATAATGGGAGTACGTCTGATATTACTTTCCCAATTTTGTTTCGGACTTTTTTTCATGCTTTTCATTTCTGTTATAATAGTTAACAAGATTTATTTTATCATATCTATTCAAATGACGCATATAAAAAACTCCTGTACTCAAGATTAATTATAAAAATACGTTAAATAAAAAGTATATTTTCTTTCATTTAGTATTTCTTTTTAACCGAATCACAAATCTAAATTTATAAATGCCTGATTTTAGCCGATAAGATTCTAATATAGGCAAGCCCCATGAATTATCTCCCCCAACTTCCATTCGTGCACAATTTATACTTACTGTAGTGTTACTATGAGGCTTCAATTCAAAGCCATGTTCCGATTATTTATAAGAACATAATAGATTATATAGAAACCACCTACATCATCTTTATATACACAAAGACAGAACATCCCGATAATCAAAAGACCAAAGGTCTCATCATATTAACAAATAAAAAAAGGGGGATTTTCCGAAATGGAAATATCCCCCTTTTATGTCATTATCAAAAAGCTATATTAATAACCATTAGTACCGTATTCAGCAGAGTTCTCTATCTGATTTAAGAATGTATATGAGATAGGACGTAAATAATTCTTCTGGCTAAAATTTGCGGCAGCACGAGGATTATATTTAGGCAATCGAGTTTCAAAAGCTTTATGTCGTTTCAGTAAAGCCCAACGGGTAAACTCACCACACAATTCACGAGCATATTCATCCAACACATCATCCTCTGTGGCAGTAGTCAATTTCATATTAGCTTCGAAATCAGCTTCATTACGACAAGCACGCTTACGAAGAACATTCAAATACTCAGCTGCTTTTGCACCATTTCCCAAACGTTCTTCCGCTTCAGCCGCAATCAAATACACTTCAGCCATACGCATAATAAACATGTCGCCAGTTTTGCATTGCAAATTACTTCCATAAAAACCTCCCTCGAAATTAAAATTAAACTTATTCAATGAAGGAAATAAAGTATAGGTATTTGTCTGCTGGGCATCAATAAATGTTTCCTTGTATTTACCATCTGCTGCAAACAAATCATCAATATTCACACAAATATATCCTCGCTTTGCTTTTTCAGCAGCACTCAAATACTCTTTTGATAAATAAACGATAAAACGATCTTCATCCTCTGCTAATGGATAAGGATTCACATAAGGATTCTTCACTTTAACCAACTTATTGACATCACCAGAATATTCTCCTTTAGGCCAAACACTGGCAACATATTGATTACCACCATTAGAACCTAGATTAATAGCATTAACATCAACATATGGATATATCTTCTTTCCTACAAATTTAGAATCAATGCCATATTTAGTGCACAAATCTTCAGTTAATGTAATTGTTGCATTCTTATCATCGTATGTGCGCCATCCAGCCTGTACCATGGAGAACAGAGAAAAAGCTGTTGTAAATGAGTTTTCCCAACGTTTATCATAACGTGCATCAAAACAGTCCACTAAATATTTAGAAGGTGCATAATAATTATTATTCACACGACCATAGAAGTAATTTTGCTTACTGCCCACAGGATAAATATCACTCAATTTATTAGGATCACAGAATGTGAAAGTAAATAATTTATTCGCTCCATACGAACCATATGTAAAAGCATCAGTTCCTGCCTGGGGTCCCGAAGCTATAAACAAAGCTTCTTTATTGTTACGATTATTACTTTGTGCCCATACATCTTCAACATCATCATACAAATATGCATTATAAGAAGCCATATTGGCAATCAAGTCTTCTGCAACTTCTTTAGCACGCTGCCAATAAGAAACACCATTTTCGCTTAAACCTTCACCTGCTCCCTGCGCATAAGCTCTGGCCAACAAACCTAAAGCAGCTTTCTTTGTTACCCGGGCATAGTTACCATCCATAGGAGTTGTATTCAAGTCAGCAGCAGCTTCTTGCAAATCAGTTATAATAAGATTGTAAATTTCCTCCTGTGACGAACGAGTGGGATTCATTATTTTGGTATCTGTTGACTCTGTAGTTACTAACGTCACATTGCCATAATTGGTCACAAGTACCAAATAATAATAAGCACGCAAACACTTTGCTTCAGCTACTACAACTTTCAGTACATTCTTATCTCCCTCAGTTACATCTGCTGCACGATTTATCACTGCATTACAAGTATTAATACAAGCATAAGCTTGAGAAAACAGTTTGTCTGTAGCATTAGTACTAGTAGTCAACCCTTCATAATAGAACAATTGCTGCAATGTTGTTTTATTATTTTGAGTGAGCCATAAATCTGTACCGGTTTCCGCTACAGCCAAATAATCGGAAGCAGAAAACATTTGGTCATAAAGTGGAGAATAGCAATAAGTACCCAAATTTTTCAAGCCTTCTACAGTTTTTAACTCTCCTTCTCCAGATGTATCACTAGGATTATACTCATCCAAAGAGCATGAGTACATAGCTGCTGCTGTGCAAATGGCTAAAGCCATATTATATAATGATCTTTTCATCTTTTTTGTCTTTAATGTTTTTGTTAGAATGAAACATTCACACCAAATACCAGTTGCTTGGATAATGGGTACTTCAAAGCACCATTCATTTCAGGATCATAATCTTTCAACAAATGACTTTTAGCAACGGTCAATGGGTTAGTAATAGTAGCATATAAACGGCATTTGCTGATGCCGGCATTTTTCAACAAACGTTCCGGGAAGGTATATCCTAAAGTAATATTCTTTATTTTAAAGAATGAACCATCTACATAATTCAAACTACCATATCCTATATAACTTTTCGTTTCACGATTAGCATTTAATGCCGGAAAATCATTTGAAGGATTAGATTCCGTCCAATAGTTAAAATAAGTAGGGAAATTACCCTTACCTGTTGAATCATACCAACCTAACATTTCATAATTAATCATCTGCCCCCAACGGAAATAAGCATAAATAGTCAAATCAAAATTCTTGTATGTGAATGAATTTTGGAAACCCATCGTCCATTTGGGAGCATTATGACCTAATACTTGCGAATCAGCGTCACTATAAGTATATTTATTATCTTTAGTATAATAGATAATATCTCCATTCTTGTCAGTCAAAGGCTGACCATCATCCCCTACTTTATAGAATTTACCATCGGCTTCCTTAATCATTCCTGGCACATTGATTTTAATATCACCAGGAGCACAACCAAATGCTGCTGCATCTGTTTCTTCACCCAACTGCCACATACCGTCGATTTTTGGAGCATAGAATGAATTTACAGGATAACCTATAGACAAGTAATAGTCTTCATTCTTAACATGGTCTGCCGTACCGCCTATTAATGATTTGACTTTTTCATTATTCAAAGTGAAAGTCAAAGCAGAAGTCCATGTAAATTCTTTATTAACAATATTACGTGTATTCAATGTTAATTCCAAACCATGATTCTGTGTCTTTGCAATGTTCTTGCTCATATAATATAACTTAGAAGCATTGTACGCACCATTGACAACTGGTAAATTCTGCTTCCAAATTACACCATCCGTATTTGTTATATAATAATCAGCACTTAAATCAATACGGTTATTGAAGAAAGATGCATCCAAACCAATATTCCAGTTATGAGATCTTTCCCAAGTTAAATCAGCATTAGCTACATTCTCTGAAAATTTATAGCTGTTTGTTTTTTGACCGCCCAAACTATAATATCCATCCAATTCTACAGTTGCAACAGAAGAATAGGGATCAATAGATGCTGCACCAGTCACACCATAACCCAAACGAAGTTTCAAATTATTCATCCAATTACTGGTTCCTTGCATAAATTTCTCATCCGATATTCTCCACCCTAAAGATACAGCCGGGAAAGTACTCCATTTGTTACCTTTTGCCAGTCTTGAAGATCCATCTTGACGAACCGATGCAGAAAATAAATACTTACCTAAATACGAATAATTGATACGTCCTACCAAACCTAACCCTTTAGACATGGTATAATTAGAATAAACAATTCCCGTACCATCCATGTTATGCCATAAGTACGAATTATTCTTTATATTATCCTGCTTTTGCCAAGACTTATCCGTTTGATTATGTTCCCAAGAGGTAACTGCTGTTACAGTAAATTCATGGTCTTTCTTGATATTAAAATTATAAGTGAAAATGTTTTCCCATTTATAATTATAGCTTCTGTTCTGATCAATCTGAGCATAAACACTAGCAGAAGTACCAGAAGCATTAGGACCATCTGATGCATAATATTGATAGGAACCAATACCTTGGAAATAATTCTTTTTATCGTACCCTAAACTAGCGTTCAACCGTGACTGGATAGTCATCCTTTAAAGGGACGAATCTCAATATAAGGATTTAAAAACAGCTTGAAATTTTGATTGTTATCACGGTATACACTTTTATCTTGATTCAATAATAAATTAATAGTATTTCCATCACCGGGAACCGGAGTTACATTGATACTTCCATCTTCATTGTAAACGGTTCCCAAAGGAACAGACACTAATGAATTAATAAATCTGGAATATGCTTTATTTCTATAGACATAAGATCCTTGCATATTCACACCAACACTTAACCATTTTTTTATTTCATGGTCAATACGCATATTGGTAGAATATACTTTATAGTTATCGCCTGTAAATTGTCCCTGCTCATCAGAGAAGTTTAAAGAGAAATATGCTTTTGTTTTTTCTGTACCTCCTGAAACCGATAAGCTATAATTTTGTGTAACGCCAGTCTGCAACAGTTCATCAGCCCAGTCTATATATTGTCCGTTCAAATGTGCCTTATAAGCTTCGGGCGAAGAAAATAATGCCTCATCCGTAGAATATGTTCCAGCAATTTGATTTGCTTCACGAAGTACATTGATATAACTATCACCACTACGCATCTCAGGAACCGTGGCCCATCCGTTGAAACCGACATAGGCATTCAAATTGATATTAATTTTTCCTGCTTTACCACTTTTAGTAGTAATTATAATAACACCATTGGCACCTGCCGCACCATAAACAGCTGTCGAAGAAGCATCTTTCAAAACTTCAATAGACTCAATATCATTAGGATTCAATGTAGAATAATCACCCGGCATACCATCAATAATAAACATAGGATCACCGCTAGCTGTAAATGAACGAGTTCCACGCAATTGCAATTTAGGTCCTTCACCCGGTTGCCCTGAGGCCTGAGTTATATCCAACCCTGCAACACGTCCTTGAAGTGCTTGCATAGGATTAGTAGCAGGTGTCAAAGTTATATCCTCATTTTTAACGGAAGAAACAGCACCAGTCAAATCCCGTTTCTTAACAGCACCATAACCAATAACTACCACTTCTTCCAAAGCCTGAGTATCCGGTTCCATCTTAATAGTGATCTGGGGTGTCTTACCTATGGTCACAGTCTGAGTTTTATAACCGATATAGGATACCTCAAGCATCCCCTTACCTGTAGGAATATCTAAAACGAAATTTCCATCAAAATCGGTAATCGTTCCGACAGTACTTTGCCCTTTCACTATCACGGACACACCAATCAACGGTTCTCCTGTTTCATCCACTATTGTACCTTTAACTGTATGCGTTTGCAAAACAGACTGCACCGACTCACTGTCCATTCTGCCACCAGCATTTGCATACGAAAAAGCAGCTGGCATACATAATGCAGCTGACAGTCCCAAAACTATAGGAGTACGTCTGATGCCGTAACTCAAAGTCTGATTCGGACATTTCTTCATGTCTTTTCTCATTTTTCTATGGTTAACAAATTAATTAATAATCCATATTATTTATCTCTAATGTAGTAAAAATACGATGTTTTAGTTTTCTTTCTTCAGATAAAGTCATTACTTCCATTGCTTCATCAGAAACCAATAATACATTCTTGGCCTCCTCAAATACTTTCAGCAGTTCTGCGTGCTCCTTTAAAAGCTTATCCCAATGAAAAGCTGATTCAGGAGCATCATCCAGAACATACTTGATAAAGTCGTCATCCTTCAAAAAGTCTTCTACCTTGCTATACACCTTTTTTGTATCCACGTTACAATCATTTTTCATTATGACGGATAGTGGTTCAAAGTTGTACTCACCTGAAAACTTAAAATATTATCCTACCAATTCCCTTAATCTTGTAATACCTCTATGCATCAAATTTCGTACCGACTGGTAATTCATATCCATAATGGTACAAATATCTTCATATTTCTTCTCTTCTATATAATATAAGGTAAGTGCCTCACGTTGGCGCGGAGATAATTGAGCCAACAAATGTTTTACTTTTATATTTTCAAAACAACTTTTTTCCTTTTCCAAATATTGATTCTCTACATCATCACCTGCTGCAACGGGATTCAGTTCCTCAACAGCGGTTTCCGACATGAACATCCGTCTGCGAAGTTCATCACATAACTTGTTTTTCAAGGAAATGAGGAGGTATGATTTGAAGTTGTCAATGATACCCAATTCAGCCTTCTTTGTATACAATTTTACAAAGACATCATGAATGCAGTCCTTCAACAATTCTTTGTCAGTAGTTAACTTACATCCATAATTAAATAGAAGATTAATATGCATATCATATAATGTAGAGAATGCACTTACATCTCCAGATTGGAAAGCGGTTACCAAGCAAGCTGTCTTATCATTTAAGTTTTGTTCCATCACAGTATACTAATTATAGGTTGTTTTGATGATGATGCAAAACTAGGGAGGATACGCTACTTTTTTAGGTAATATTTGATTATTGGACCGAAAAAACAGATAACCTGCTGAAAAACATATATGCTAAATATTACAGATTTTCATTAAAAAGGAGAACCAAAATAAATCCGGTTCTCCTTCCATGTACTAAATTCTATGAAACCAATAAATACAATCTTTGTTTTTCTCTGCTTTAAGCATATATACATCTTTAATATTCAACCGTTTAGCAATCACTGTTATTGCTCCGGTCTTCGGATCAACAGACTTCAATATGTATTTTCCAGGTGATAAATGAACAGGAATATCTGTTGCAGAATGGGAATAAATGATACTTCCAATACCAGATTTTACCAATTTCTGATACTTATTTGTACCAGTATCCTCCATATCCATAGCAGCCGCATCAGTTAAAAAGCTTTCATCAGCAACTGGAACAACCGGGCAAGACCCACTTGCCATGAAGACAGCCCAAGCCATATCCGGATAATTCTGCGCATAGTAAGTAACCGCTTTTTCCGGGAACTTCTTACGATATTCACTCACCGCCCGATAAGCTTCATCAAAAGTAACCTTACCTACTTTCATTTTACGGGCATGCTGACGGGGAGCCAAGTTCTTTCCACCTTCGGGAGCATAAAGACCATCCACTTTATAGTGCCAGTAACGAATATCAATAATGTCAACTAATTTCGCACGCTGCGTATCATTCAGAATGGCATCTTGAACATCCTTTGTCGCACTTAACGCCACAGTTGCTTTCTTACCGGTTTCTTTCTCCCACTCTCCTATCACATCCAGCCAGAATTGTACAAAATGCAACGGACCGGTAAACTCCGCACTGATCAGTTGTACCACATTTGCATCATCGGCAAAATTATCCAAGCATTGGCGAATATACTTTCTATGAAGCTCACGACGTACAGGATGACTGATATCATAAAACATATCCGCTACAAAGATACGTTTGTCACCGGCAAAAGGAACAGGTTCAGGCATATCGGTCTGATTGATATTATTGGCCGACCGCCAAGGACAGTCTACCCAATGTGCTCCCGCTTCCAAGATATTATGCTGGAAGTAATTCTCATGGAAAAGCAAAAGACCTTTTTCCGCCCCTTTTTCGGCAAACTGCTTCAACCGGTTCCAATACCATGCATTGGGACGGTTCAAATCATACTTGCTCAATCCTTCCCAAGCAGTACCTTTTCCACTGCGGGCAAACGGTTGTTCGTAGAATGGTCCCCACACATCTCCATCACGACGACGGACGCGCTCATGATCGTCACGACGACGCTCATACCACAAACCGTAATTATGATCTAAAACCAAAATCTGATTCTTCACCATATAATTCACCGTAGAATCAATTCTATCTGTCAGCCCAAGTCCTTCGCGTCCCGGCACGAAACGGGTAACATGTGGCTTGGCTTTAGACAAGAAGCTGGTCCTCAGTTTCCCATTCCACCAAGGAACCTCCTGTCTGCCGCCTACCAGTAACCGGCCATCCACCTGCATACGCCCATTAATAATGGCAAACAGATGATCCTTTTTGTCCTTATATATAGGTGTATTAAACTTTAAATGTTCTAAAGATTTCAGCTTCCCGGAAGACACACAGGCTGTATAGGGTGCTTCCTCAATCCATTTTTGCATAGTAAGACGGGGAGTATAAGCTTCCTTTGCCATCTCCATTGCCGCTTCTACGGTAGGACTGCTGGTTGCGTTGGTAGCCCTGGGAAGAATACGTGCCTGGTCAGAACAATCTTTATTCAAACGTGCCGCCAACTGTGCATAAAACAAGCTGCGGGGATGTACGTGATTATTTGATTCCGCCCATTGGCCGTCACCCGAGAATTGCGCCCAACAACCGTATGCACGGTTTACCGCATCTCTTGCCGGTGAATAACACTCTATCCCGGCAGCTGTACATTGCCAGAAAAGACTGTTGCCTGTATTCCAACCGGCACCATTTTTATCCTGTCCCAAATTCTTAAATACCAAATCATGGCCATCAATGTTTACCACATCAAATAATAATCCACAGGCCCAGGAATCAATAGAACCGCTGAATCCTAACGACTCTTCCGAATCACACTGTACAAAAGCATTCGGACCTGCCGCACAAAATCCGGCTGAGAAATCATGAATACCCTGTTTAGAATAACAACGCTGAAAAAGTGTCTGCTGCCCCATAGTATAAAATGTACTGCGACGCATTCCACCTATCTCTGAAACAGGTTCTGTGGATACACAATCTTCTACAGTTGTTTTAGAACCGGTACGCTGTATAATCACAGCACTTCCTGCAAAGTGCTTAAAATTTACCTTGCGTACCCAACAGTTTTCGGCATTTTCTATAGATACCCCCGTCCAGCAATGATCCTCATCTTTAGGATACTTCTTATTATAGTCAGAAGCCAATGTCAGATTCTCCAAACCTGCTTCTGCGATTCTGCCCGGCCAACTATAACGTAACACTTTGACAGTTCCCCATTTATTATCCAAAGCCATTGTCAAAGGAGCATCCAAAGTCAATTGGTTTCCATCCGCCTTACTTACTGACCTATCCCAAACCAAATCCATCTCTCCTTCTTTCCAGCCCAAAGCAGAAATACCTCCGCCAAAAATATCACAACCGACAGAAGCAATCCATTCTTTCGTAGAGGGGCGGACAATCCGGACCCGCTCTCCGGAAACCAGCTGTACATTATTGGTTACCTGAAAAGTACAAGTATTTACAGGAACGTATGATGTCAGTACATCCAAGGTATCCGTAACAGCCAAATCATTCCGTCCTTCAATATAAAGCAAAGCCCCTCTGTCCACTCCCTTTTTCAACAATACGGTCTGTTCCCTATCACTGCCGCGCAGCACGACTCCCGACACAGAGATACGCAAGCTCTCATTCAATTCAAAAGTTCCTTTATCCAACAAAACAGCCCCACGAAAACCATTTTTATCCAAAGCCAATGAAGATACATAGTCAATGGCACGCTGGATACGAGAGGAATTATCTCCAGGCTGCCATGAAACAAAAACGGCATTCGCCACATCAGGTATAGGCTGTTCCGAATTATGGTAACCGCAAGAAGAATAATCTAGAATACGGTTTCCACGTTCATCAGTCACATAAGTCAGTTTTTCGTCCTTCACCTGTAAAGGAAAGGTTTGCGCAGAAATCCGCGCAAACCCCAAACTTAAAAATCCCAATAATAATAACTTATAATTCATTTTACATCAAGCTTTTACGTTTTGCCAAAGTATCGTGATTGTTCTTTACTTCCGTCCAATCCACTTTCTTTGCAGGATCTATGCCATTAATGTATTTTTCAATGTTAGTATACCCGTCACCATTACAATCTTTCACCGCATCACCCGGATCATTAGGATTGAGTCCGTATCTCACCTCCCAGGCATCCGGCATACCATCACCATCCGTATCAACCACAGGAGTACCTTTATATTCGGGCAAACCACCCACCTGACGAGGATCTGTAATGATACCTTGTTTATAAGAATCAACAGGAAGACGTCTTTTCACATAAGGACTAACGAATTCAGGAGCGTCTTTCACATAAATAGCTTTCCCTGTCTTCACCGTCTTTATCACACGGGTATCCACCGCATCTCTTTTAGGGAAAGTAGCCCCGGCATTTTCCAATACATAATTATAGGCAGTTTTGGCATCCATAATAGTCACATGGGGCATTGAGAAAGGCTCGTTTACACGAATTTGATCTGTAAACTTCCCTGCGTCCGGCATATCGTATACCTGCACGCCGCCATCCCAATTATTCTTTGTCACACGCGCATTGCCTTCCACTACATTTCCGGCAACATACGCTTTACCAAAAGTATCCGGTTTCTTCTTGTCACGGCTCGATTCGGGTTTCACAATCCGGTGGGCAATCGGCTTATCTTTCGGAGTGATAGGACCCGGTTTAAAATAATTATTAATAATATTCAAACGGCTGGTTTCATCTCCTCCGTCAACAGAACGGTTCCACCAATTAAAAGTCACATTGTTTACCAGATTAAAATCCTCATTCATGCCAATGGAACAGTTACGGCTGATATTGGATGCGAACAAGTTACGGCAAAACATACTGTTATGCCCACCTATAGTCGCCCCGAAAGCATGATTGTAACAATCCAAAGCTTCCGAGAAAATAGAGTTCTGAATAGTTATGTTGACAGTAGGAAGCTTCAAACCATGTCCTGTGGAATCACGATGGTATACATGGCGATAAAGAGACATATTCTCATCCAGCCCCCAGCTGCCGGAGCAATGATCGATAATAACATTACCCACACAGTTACCTCCCAAAGCATCATCCCGGAAGAACACATCCTGCGCCCCCCGACGGAAACGCATATGGCGGATAATAATATCATGCGTATCAAGCAAGAAAGAAGCCCCTGTTACACAAACTCCATCCCCCGGAGCTGTCTGACCTGCAATAGTGATATACGGAGCACGGACGTTTATAGGGGTTTTCAGCCGGATAACACCCGAAACATTGAACACAACAATACGCGCACCACCGGTCTCACATGCCTCACGCAACGTTCCGGGCCCACTGTCAGCCAGCGAATTGACCACAATTACTTTTCCTCCACGTCCACCGGGAGTATAGGCCCCTCCCCCTTCTGCCCCGGGAAAGGCAGGTATGTTGCTCTTTATTAAATCCTCAGGTTTGGATGCCCATGGTTTATAAGGACGTCCTTGAGTAGCCTCAGACATTACTACAGGTAATGCTTTCGCCCATGCCTCATCCGATTTCCGGTCTATTTCCTTTTGTTGTTGTTCTCCTCTGATTTTTACCGAATCAGGAATTACAGGATACTGTGCCGCCACAGGCAACACACATGCAGTCAATGCTGCCACTGCAAATAGTTTCTTTAGTTGATTCATTTGGTTGCTAAATTATTATTTTTTCTATAACTTCATAACATAATACTCTGCTTTTAACATGATTCAAACACACATTGCGAATATTTCTATATCAAAGACGGAACAGAAAGCTTGTTGTACTCTCTATCCACACATAAAAAAGAGCTTGACACCGTTTTACCGGGCAAGCTCCTTTTTCTGCTTTTCAATAAACATTAATTTATATCTTTCCTCCACGTGCCTTGATACGTTCATACCAAGCCTTACGTTCTTTCACTAAATCATATCCCCGCTTAGAGAGGTAATTATTAATCCGGCCTTTGTATTTACCGAAAGCAGCATGTTTCTTATTTGAATTTTCAGCATCCATGGCAAATTCACGGGCTTCAACAAGCCATGCCATAATCTGCGCTTTCTCTTCTTCTTTCAAGGTAGGAATCATGTCAACCGTAGCTTTATAAGTTACCATTACCACACCATAAGTCATGCCATCTTTCACTGCATCTATCTGCTTGGCATCCAAATAAAGCGAAAGATCGGCCGGGAAAGCGAAATGAGTGCGGTAAAGTGCCGCATCCTTTTCAGCTTCGGCAGCTTTAACGGCTTCTTGTTTCGCATCGCCCGTCAGGGTTTCTTTTGCCTGCTTCACTTTGGTATCGCGCGTTTCGTATATGTCATTCAGTTTAAAATAACGGTTGGCTATGATAGTTGTCACTTCACGGGCGGCAACGGTATCTGTCAATTCCAATTTATCTACAATCTTCTGTGAACGTTTCACAATAGATTCCACGTAAGCCGGATCGCGGCCTTCACGGTCCAAATCCACTGCTCCAGCAGTAAAGACTACCGCCATGAGCAACAGAAACATTATACCTGACTTTTGTATCATATCCTGTTTCTTCATCTGTTTACATCAACTTCCCTTTAGAAGCCAAAGTATCATAATTGTTTCTCAAATCAGACCAGTCAATACAATTTTTAGTGCTGATACCATTGATGTATTTTTCAATATTTGTATAGCCGTCACCGGTACAGTCCTTATTAGCGTCCGAAGGATCATTAGGATTCAAGCCATTTGCCTTTTCCCATTCATCGGGCATACCGTCACCATCTGTATCCACATACGGAGTTCCTTTGTATTCCGGATAACCACCCATCTGGCGGATATCGGTAATGATACCTTGCTTATAAGAATCTTTCGGCAAACGGCGATATTTAAACTGTCCGTCTTCTCCCATTGATTTAGGAGCCAGCCCGGTCAAATCACCGTTAGCATCCTTGGCCATCTTTTTATCATAATAAGGAACGCCTGTTCTCACTTCCTCTATAATACGTTCATCCACAATATCACGGCAAGGAATGTTGGCACCTGCATTTTTCAGTACAAAATCGTATGCATCATGTGCAGAAGTAATGCGGATGTATGGCATTTCAAAAGGACGGTTGCTACGCATATTCTCCGTATATCCCTCTGTATTCGGCTGAGTTTCAATCTGGATACCACCTGCCCAGTTATCCTCTGTAATGGCAGGATAGCCTTCCATAATATTGCCATCGGCATAAACACGGCCATATACTTTATGATCCAATTTGCTTCGTCCCGCTTCGGGTTTCAGGATGCGATGCCCCACAGGAGTATCTTTCGGAGTGGCCGGTCCCGGTTTATAATAGTTGTTTATCATATTGAACATAGCAGTATAATCGCCACCGTCCGAAGAACGATGTACCCAGTTGAACACTACATTGTTTACAAAATTGAAAACACCATTCCAACCGATGGAAGGATTACGTCCCGAATTACTTGCCCACAGGTTACGCACAAATGCACAATTCTCACCCCCTAACGTACTGCCGAATGCATGATTGTAAGTATCCAGTGCTTTTGCCGAGATAGTATTCTGTATGGTAACATTTACGGTAGGCAGTTTCAGATCTTTTGATTCATATTGTCCTTCGCTGGGATCGTACATATGGCGATAGAAAGAGATATTCTCATCCAATCCCCAAGTACAAGAGCAATGGTCAATCATGATATTTCCAATCGGGTTGCCTCCGAAAGAATCGTCACGATGCCAGACTTTTGTTTCGCCACGGCGGAAACGCATGTGGCGTACCACTACATCATGCGTGTCTACCCAAAAAGACTCTCCGGCAATACATACCCCGTCACCCGGAGCTGTCTGTCCTGCAATAGTGACGTATGGAGCCCGGACGATAATGGGAGATTCCAATTTAATAATACCTGAAACATTGAAGACAATGATACGTGCTCCACCTGTCTCACAAGCCTCACGGAAAGAACCGGGACCACGATCATTCAAATTAGTCACGGTAATCACCTTACCGCCACGACCGCCGAAACTGTACATACCTCCTCCTTCAGCACCGGGGAAAGCAGGAATTCGTGCCTGCGGCAAATCGTATGGACGGGAAGCCCACGAAATATACGGACGACCTTCTTTCGCTTCTTTCAGTACGACAGGCAATGCTTTTGCCCATGCTTCGTCAGAGCGGCGACGTTCTTCACTCATCATTTTCTGGTAGGCTTGCTTCGCCTCCTCAGTTATCTGGGGATACTGAGCTCTTGCTACAGGAACAATAAAAGTAGCCATACACAGTCCTAAAAACAATTTTCTTTTCATACTTTATTCTTAAAAAATTATATCTGTGCTATAAGTAAGTTGGAATTTATATTCCGTTCTCTTTTTCTTAACAATTATCTTTTTCAAGACGTGCCTTTCGGGGATATGTACTCAAAAAAGTTCACATTTTCTCTCTTCTTATTCGCGCTTCTAAAACGTATTCAGAAATATGCGAAAAAACTTATGAGAAGTTTCTTTGAGTCTTGTTACAAAATTCAGAGAAATTTGCTACAAGTTGCTCCCTACCTATATTGACTCATATATCACAATTGTACGAAACGCACACACGTTAACACTTTTCGATAAAGAGTAATAAGAATATTACAATTCTAATGTATTTGACATCTTTATTTTAAAGATATTTATTATTCAACAAAAACCTGAATACGAAATGGACGTCCTTCTCCCTCATCTGTAGTTATCCATATAAAAGTATCCGTCATAAACCCAGAAGCTCTCCTAAAATTAATCCTATAACAAGAACAATCCACCTTGAAATCTTCAATTTCCGCAAAAGACTTTTCTTCTATTCTTACAGCATACTGAGGATTATTTTCAATATTATCATATCTATTTACAAATGGCTCATAAGAGTAATTCATATCATAAGTAGGATATTGACTATCAAAATTTCCTCCAGTTTCCCAATCAATATAATGATCCCCTATAGTTGAAGACGCTTGCCATTGTAATGTTCCAGTCATCGGACTAGGAGGTCCACTAGTAAAGTAAGTCTTAAGCGTTTTCAATGTTTGACCAAACTTATCTACAACATATCCTTCCACATCATATCTTATTCCTGCACCTTTCTTAGTATTAAGAATTTCAATATGCTGTCCTTTATAAGTCCTAACAACCTTAGTTACTGTAGTATCCTCATCACTTAAAGATGGTTCGACATAATTTGATGTAACTACCCATTCCATATCAAATGGTTCAGGAACACTATAAGAAATGGGACAAGAATCCTTAAAATGACTTCCGTAAATTTCTTCTTTAACTTCACTAAGCTTATTCATCATCAAAGCCAAATAAGCATCAACCAAGCCATGTCCTATTTTATCATGAGTATTTTGGGGTAATTCCCTACAAGCATTAACCATATTCCAATACACTTTAGAGACTGTAGCTTCAGGATCTAAAGATAGTAATAATGCCGCAATACCTGAAATCATAGGTGCAGCCAAAGAAGTTCCACTCAAAACATCATATTCCCCATTTAATATTGTTGTCAATACATTTACTCCCGGCGCAACAAAATCCAGATTTTTTCCATAATTTGCATCGGAAGTATGCACACCATTTCTGTCAATAGATCCAACAGCTATTACCCCTTCAATATTTGCAGGATATCCCACACTAGATTGTCCTTGATTACCACTAGCGGCAACAACAACACACCCTTTCCCATTTCGTCCTTTTGTCAAAGCATTTTTTATTGCATCAGTCATTTTATCATCAGGATCACATGTCAAAGACATATTAATCACATCTGCTCCATTTTGCCACGCCCAATTTATAGCATTCACCATTTGAGAGTATTTCACACTCCCGTCAAGGTCTAAACTAATAGGCATTATTTCAACGTTAGGTGCTATTCCAACAATACCTATTCCATTATTACGTACAGCACCTATAACTCCAGCACAACACGTCCCATGCTTATCATAAATTCTACTAGGTGAAGTACCAGTCATCGCATCATAACTTAACGATGATATATTATTACTTAAATCCGGATGCGTTTTATCAACTCCTGTGTCTATAATGGCTACTTTTATTTTTTTACCATCTGCCCAATCCCATGCTTTTAAAGCATTAACGTCAATATTATTAGAATTTGACAACCCCCATTGTTGGGAAAAACCTGGATCATTGTATAGAATACTTCGAGAGCCAATGGCTAAATCAGAAACTGTTCCTTTTTCTAATTTGGGTACATTTATCCTTATATACTTTTCTTCTTGCTCCTCACTTTGCAATATCTCATCTTGAATACAAGACGAGAATGAAAACAAACTAACCAAAGCAAAGAAAATCCATTCTTTATTTTTTTTCATAATATTAATTTATTGTTTAATAATCAGTATCCACAGAGCTATACTATTTCATTATCAACAAAGAAGCTCTGTGGACACCAATAATTCTCAAAATCCGAATAAAATATCGGAAAGAAACATTCGCCTATTTCTAACCACTTTCATTCATTTTTTCTTTTTACTTCAAAGGATCAAATGTTCCTTCACTACCATAATAATCCTCCCAATTCATATTCTGATATAAATAAGGAGATTGTTTCATTACACTTTCTTTCAGACCTATAAAATAATATTTATTCAAAAAAGTAATTTCAAAACGTGGTGTAGAAGTACCATCTATCTGATCATTTTCATGCCGTACCAAATTTGTGTCATAGAATTTATCCAATTTTTCAATTTGCAACATAAATTCCTCATCTGAAGAACTAGGATCCAAACCGATACCAGCACGAGTAACCTTTGAAGCGTCATAAGCTTTACTATCAGGATTAAAAACATCATAATCCTGTCCTGCTTTTGTTTCGGTATACACAGATGGCTTCACCGCTAAGAACATGCCATGACGACGTTTTCCATTCAGAGGCTCCACGCCTAGTCGGGTACATGTTCCAAAATCATCATTCCACAACATCCAACGACGCATATCATCAAAGCGTTTTCCTTCATAAGCCAATTCTATCTGACGCTCATACAATATAGCAGAAAACAACTTATCACGATCTGCTTTTAACTCAGCAACCGCCAATCCACAATCACCTGTATAACCTACTCTTTCACGAATATCCTTCAACAATTCAACAGCATCATCTTTCTTACCAATACCACAAGCCGATTCGGCTAAATTCAAAACGACCTCGGCAAAACGAATTTCCATATATGGAGTAGCACTTAAATTGAATTTATTTGCATTATCCCATTGTGCCTCAGGATTTGTACGTTTACGCACAAATATACCAGAATTGACATCCCCTGAATATTGAGCAGAATTACCAGGTTTCCCACTTTCAAAAGAATCTTCATCTTTATACCATTGATAATTCCACAATGTATAACCATTGTCCATCTTATAAGGCCAAACTACTCCATTAAAAGCAAACGTACGGTAAAAACGAGGATCCCTGTTCTTATAGAATTTCAGTTCATCATATTCAAATACACTTTCCCCCGGTTTCTTACCATCTGCCATTGGAAACAAATCAACCATTTCAGCTGTAGCGGCCATTCCACCACCTCCTAAGAGCTCTTTAGGACGAGCCATCTGCTCCCAACTATTGTTCTTTTTATAATCATTAGTCAAAGTATTGAACAAAGTGACCATTACCGCCTCACTACTTTGAATCTGGCAGAACATTTTTTCCCAGTTTTCAGCACGGTTGCCTTTTCCATCAGCCAATCCAAATCCATTCTGGATTAACAAATCATAAGCAGCTTTATTAGCATCATAAGCAGCCTGCCATCTTACCTGATCATCATTACGATTGAATAGTGGGCTAGCATAGGCTAATAATAAACGTCCCTTTAACGCTGCTGCCGCACCTGAAGTGATACGTCCCCAATTACTATTGTCCCATTTTCCTGGTAACATGGCTATGGCCTTATCCAAATCTTCGCAAATGAAATCAATACAATCAGCCGTTGAACTACGCTGCACTTCCAGTTCATCTTTAGAAGATCCATCACCTAAAATAGCATTTTGAGCCGTAGTTACAATAGGAACTCCACCATACATCATAACCAACCGAGTATAAATCCAAGCCCGCCAAAAATAAATCTGTCCTTTCAACTTGTTTCTATCTGCCTCTCCTAATGCCCCTTTGTCAATATTATCCAGAAAAATATTACATTCACGTATACGTGACCATGGTCCATCCGTATTTTTATTATAAAAATAGTCAGGAACATTCGAACTCAAAATTTCAGCCAACTGAGTAAAAGTAGTAGAACCTGCGTATTCTTCTGTCGATTGAGAAAAAGCATCGGCACGTCCTGTACAAGGGTTAGAATGACCAACTCCCGATGCAGTTGTTGGCAAACAAAGACCATAAACAAAATCAACTTTTCCAGTAGCTAATGCTATATCATCATAGATTTCTTCATTAAAACCATTATAATCTTTTTTATCTTGCAGAAACTGGTCACTACATGAAGTCATAGCAGCCAATGCCATTGCAAAAAAAGCATATCTCAATATCTTTTTCATATTTTTAATCAGAATGAAATATTAACACCTAACGAAACATTTCTCAAAGTAGGATAAGCCCCATACACACTCAACGGATCACAAAAATTCTCCGGATACGGATTAAAGAAACTTAATAAATTAGTACCAGTCAAAGTAAAACGGCATCCCTCAATATTTATCTTCTTCACCCAATCGGATGGTAATTTATACCCTATCGTCAATGTCTTTAAAGTCATACGTAATGAATTGACCCTCCAAAAATTAGAAGTTTCATTATTCACAGAAAAGCCCATATTAGGATATTTGGCATCAAGATTCTGATATGCAACAATATTACCTTGATCATCAACTACATCTTCCGGAACAAACACATCATTCCAAAATACAGGAGCATTTATATAATTCAGTTTCTTAGTACTCATATCTCTTGCAGCAGACGGTATTTCAGCCCATCCACCCCACGAGGCACTAAGTTGTGCACTTAAACTTAAACCTTTCCAGTCACCACCAAAGTTTAAGCTAAATCCATAAGGATTACTATTTTTCTTACTCAAACGTATTCTATCGTTTGAATCAATAATACCATCAGCTGCCTCCCAACTTCCATCAGGATTCTGTTTACCTCTAACATCACGATAAATCAACATACCGGGCTTTATTTGTTCAGGATTCAGTCCCATATATTTTGTGACATTATTTTTTGTCACAAACTCATCAATCTCTTGTTGGGTACGGAACATACCTATACAATCGTATCCCCACTTACCCATATCAGTCGGACCACCTTTATATATATCACCCAGACCTATAATATCCGGCCAATCGTGTTTACGGTATTTAGTACCTGTAAATGCTGTATTCAATTTTACAAAATAGTTAATATCACCTACTCTATCTCTCCATCCAAAAGAAAGTTCCACGCCATAAGCATCTATGGCATCATAATTTTCAGCTGCCAATGCGCCACCAATGGTCACAGGAACCAATCCGTCTCTTTGAACTAACATTTCTGTATTCTTATCCAAATACGCATCTAAACCAAATGACAATCTACCATTCAAAAATCTAGTATCAATACCGAAATTGAATTTATAACTTTTATCCCAATGAACATCAGCATTAGGAGCCGCACCCATTTTCAATCCCATACCTACAGGGTTTTGCTCATTTGTACCAAAAACAGCTCCTTTATTTGCCTGATATGAGTAATTCTGACGCCACAACCATGCTTTAATGTTATCCTTACCTAGCATACCTACCGAACCTCTGACTTTCAAATATTCAAGCCATTGTATTTTTTCTTTAAACCAATTTTCTTCAGATACCACCCAACCCAATGATAAAGAAGGGAATACCCCCCAGTAATTACTAGGTGCAAATTTAGTAGAGGCATCTGAACGAACAAGGAATTCCATCATATAACGATCATTATATGAATAGTTCACACGCCCAATATAAGACAACAATCCAGACTCAGAACGTTCTGTCAATCCATCCATTTTGCCTGTTGCCGTATTCCATTCACCATTATTTACTTCTAACGGATCTTCCCTATAATAGCGTACATACTCATAATTCCTTTCTGAGCGTTCAACAGAAAACAAAGCTCCTATCGTATGTTTGCCAAAAGTACGATTATAGTTTGCAACAAAGTTCAACTGGTAGCTATCCGTACGATTCATGGTCCTCCAAATCTGATTTCCATTTTTAACTGTTGTTTCTTGCAAATTAGATTCATTAGTCAAATCATCACCTATATATAAGTGATTACCTGATCCCCCACGTGTTTTGAAAGAATAAGCAGTATATTTGGAACCGACACGACTATTTTTATCTGTACTTATACTTTTAGAATAAGACATTTTCAGTTTAAGTCCTTTCAGTGTTTTATTCCAGTCAAAGTCATATTCCACAGAAGCATTCAAACGCATATTTTGAGGATCATTCTTTGATATATTACCTAACTCTTCTAATGCATAATAATTATATTGCTGGATGTTATTTTGCTGACTGTTGGAAAATCCATAACGTAATAACGGCAAGCCATCTATATATGCCGGAATATAGCGAGGTGTCAATAATAATGTATTATAGTCATTTTCATCGTTTTCCCCTCCGACCTTATTAAAGGTCTTTTCATTTTTTCCATAATCTCCCGAAGCTTGCAAACCTACTTTAAAATGAGATGCCAGTTTAACATCCACACCAGCACGATAATTCCAACGTTCATAGTCCAAGGTTCCCAAATTACCACTTTGAGTATAATATGAAACACCAGCAAAATAAGTTGCTTTTTGTGTTCCACCACTTAAATTAAGATTATGCTTCATACTAAAAGCACCTTTCCAAGCATCATCCAACCAATCATAATTTATATTACGCATCGCTTCTAACTCGTCAGCTTGGAAAAGGTCTGTTTTATGATTTTTTATCTCATCATTGCCATTAGCAGCAGCAATAGCATTATAGAACAATCCATAATGATATGAATCCATCATTTTGGGACGAGCTATTTCATCATTATAGCCAAATTGCCCACTATAGGATATACGAGGATCACCTTCTTTGCCACGCTTGGTTTTCACCAATATGGCACCTTGTCCACCACGAGCACCATAAACAGAAGCTGCAGCATCTTTCAATACTGATATATTTTCCACCTCACTAGGATCCAAGTTATTAAATGTTGTTGCATCCACAATAAAATCATCAACAACATAAATAGGATTTGTATCTCCACCATCTTTAGACAAAGTCATTGGCTGACGAATCGATAAACTAGCAGCAGCACCAGGACGAGTCTGGCCACCACTAACACTCAAACCTGTCACCATGCCTTGTAAAGCCGCTCCCAAATTTCCTACTGGCAAATCTTCTATTTCTTTTGGATTTACAGTAGAGATTGCACCAGTAACATTTTTAGCCTTTTGAGTACCGTAACCAACAATGACCACCTCATCCAGAATTTTGGAATCTTCCTTCAGCACCACTCTAAAGTCTTTTCCTTGTTTCGGAGCAATCGTTTGCGGCACATACCCCACAAATGAAATGACAACCTTCTTGCCCGAAGGGACTTGCAAAGCAAATTTTCCGTCAAAATCAGTAATGGTACCGTTTGTAGTTCCTTCCACCACCACACTGGCACCAATCACCGGTTCACCAGTTTCATCAACCACCTGTCCGGTGACAGTTTTAGTCTGTTGCACCGACTGGGATATAGGGAATCCTGTCTCAGCGGATACTCCCTGAACAGAAACTCCTGTCAGAAACAGACTGAGACAGACCACTTGTGTCAAGTTGCCAATCTTGTCCAGCTTCTGAAGAAATGCATTTTCATTCTCCATAGAATCTTTTTTAAAATTAAAATATTATCTTATTTTTCTTGTTGAAATATCTGTTTCAGATAAGCGACATTCGTCCCGAAGTTTTTCTTTACATTCCGGACTTCATCCTTATTCCGTGACCGTTCAATGACCAGCCATCCGCTCCACCCCATCTTATCAAGGGTATGCTTTACGGCATTCATATCCAGACGGGTATTATAAGGAAGAGTAACCCCGTCTGTATCCGTACAATGTATCTGACAAATCCGATCCTTTCCCAGTTTTTTCAACTCTTTACAGAGGTCGCGTCCATTTTCCAACGCATTTTGAAAACTATAATAAATCTTTATACCTTTCGAATTAATTTCTTTCAACAGTTTTATATCCTCTCCAGCGTCCAAAGAAGTACGGATACCTATCACTACTCCATCTTTCACTGCCATTTCTCCCACTTCGTGCAAACGGCTTACCAACTCCTGACGTGCATCACCCGCTACTGTCCAGTCCTCTTTTATACCACCTAATGGAAGGAAAGCTACTTGGGCCCCCATCACCTTCATCGTATTCAAACAATCCTGCACTAAAGCTTTATAATTATGATGAGTCAAGAAAGATTGTCCAAAGAATCCGGACATCGCCACAGAAGGAACTTCAATATGTTGTTCCTGTGCTGTTTCTTTAAATAATTTACAGAAATGGGGTTGGTGGAACTTATTATCAAAAGTATCCCGTTTTCCCAAGCCTCCCATGTCCATTTCTATGCCATCACCTCCTAGTTCCTTCATTAATTGAAAAGAACCGATCTTCTGGCGTTTTAGCATCATCCAGTCACACGCAGCTATTTTATAGCGTTGTTTTCCCTCTGAATTCTGTGCTCCCAAAGGCAGTAACATAAACAGGAGCATAATTAAACTGATAATTTTTTTCACATTCATCATAATCTAGTTATTGTTTAGAATTAAGACGAATCACAAAAAAGTATGTAATCACTAAATCTTAATAAAGTCCAAAAATAATTTAGTGAATAAACAAGACAATCCCGCAAACACAATGCTCGCTTGCATCTGTTTACGGGATTCCTGCTTTATAAGATCAAGAAATCAACCTTTACGCCATTCATTCATATATTCCCTCGGAGTCTGATCATATTTTTTACGAAAACATTTACTGAAATAACCGGAATCCTTGAAGCCTACGGCAAAAGCTATTTCTGAAATACTCATATCCGAATTTTTAATCAACTCTATTGATTTATTCAGACGAATTTCTTTCACTAAATCCACCGGAGCAAACCCGGTCAGACTCTTTAACTTCTTAAAGAAAGCCGAGCGACTCAGCCCGATAGTTGATGCTATAGTATCTATATTAAAATCACTATTATCCAAATTCTCTTCTATAACCTGATGAATCTTTTCAATGAACTGCACATCTTTCTTCACTAGGAACTGTTCGTATGTATCCTGTTCCTCCTTATGTTCTTCGGGCTGCTGCCATACACGTTCACGGAACAATTTACGTTCATTCAGCAACTGTTCGATACGTGCCACCAAATAGTCTTTGCTGAAAGGTTTGATGATATAGGCATTCGCTCCCATGCTTATCGCTTTGGTCTTCGCTTCATCATTACCTTTCGCCGTCAGGATAATCACCGGAATATGACTGATTTGGAAATCTTTACGGATGCGTTGCAACATCTCTATTCCATCCATATTCGGCATCATCTGGTCGGTGACTACCATGTCGGGATGATAGAGATGTACTTTCTTCAGCCCCTCCACACCATCATTGGCCATATAAATATTGAATTTATCTTCCAATTGCAACTTCAACATATTACATAAATCCTTATTATCTTCTACAATCAGCACGGTAGGCAAAGACGAATCGACAGGCTGTTCTTTCTCCTCCTCGCTTTCCTTGCCGGCAGAAGCAGAAACAGATTCAGTTTCAGGAACACTCACCGTTTCCCCGCCCATATAAAAATCGACTTCCGACGGTTTGTAATGCTCCTTACCCAGTTGCAATTCAATGGTAAAGACTGCCCCTTTCCCTTCAGGGCTCTCTGCATAGATTTCCCCATGATGCAGACTGATAATTTCCTTAGATAAAGCCAATCCGATGCCCGTTCCCTGATAATAAGCGCCACGTGCATTGTCAGCCTGCGAGAAACGCTCGAAGATTTCGGAAAGCTTGCTTTGGGGAATACCCACACCGCTATCTTCCACCCGTACATAACAATGCTTGTCATCATCCGACACTCCCATCGTGACATAAATATTCCCCCCGGCAGGAGTGAACTTGAACGCATTGGAGATTATGTTGCGGATCACGATGGCCACTTTCTCCTTATCCGCCCATACCATGATATCCTCACCGGCCAGCTGGAACGTGAAGCTGACTTCATTTTCTTCGGCCATCACCCTGAATTCTTTCTCAAAAGAGTCTACCATCTCATTCAGGTTGAACAACGACACATGCAGACGCATTTTTCCGTTCTGTATTTTACGGAAATCCAATATCTGATTGACCAGTTGCAGCATCTGTTTGGTATTCTTTTCCATCAGATCCACGTATTGCATTCCTTTCTGAGATAGTTTTTCTTTCTCTTTCAACTCCTGAATAGGCCCTTGGATCAGAGTCAGCGGAGTACGCAACTCATGCGAGATATTGGTAAAGAACTTGATTTTCAATTCGGACAATTTTTGTTCGATATACACATCATTCTTCACCTTAATCATGAAAAGAGATAATTTTATAGCCACCAGCAATAAGGCTACGGCTATAATCATATAGATAACATACGCCCACCAACTGGCCCACCAAGGCGGCAGAATGACAACGGTCAACTCACGGAAAGATTCCAAACCGGGATTTGCCTCATCCAGTGTCTGTACTCTGAAAAGATACTTGCCGGGAGGAACATTGGTATAGGACGCTATACGGTTCTTCCCGTTATAGTGCCATTCTTTTTCATATCCTTCCAAAATATATTTGTAAGACACACGGTTCTGATTATTATAGTTCAACGCCGCAAACTCTAAAGTAAACATGGACTGGTTATGATTCAATGTAATCCTGTCTGTATAGGTAATGGACCGGTCAATAATAGGATGGTCCGTATAGCTGCGTATGTCCCGGTTTGATATCTGACATCCTACAATAAATGTGTTATAATCAAATCTTTGCGTTTCCAGTTTATCGGGAGAAAAGGTCAAGATACCCTCTTTACACCCCAGCCAAAGTTCCCCGTCCAGCGTTTTCAATGTGGTGCTTTCTTCCATCACAACCGGGGGAAAGCCATCGTATTTGTCATAGTTACGCACCTGGCTTGTCGCCCTGTCAAAACAAGAGAGTCCTTTTTCCGTAGCAAGCCAAAGGAAACCGTTATCATCTTCTATAATAGACATCACCACATCATTATTCAATCCGTCTTCCCAGCCATACGATTTAAATGAAAGCTTATGCGTTTCCTCATCATATCCCGACAATTTGCTCAATCCTCCACCAAACACGCATACCCATATCTGAGAGAACTCGTCTTTATAAAGCGCGTACACATCGCTATCGGCATAATTTACCCGGTTGGCACCACGGTAGGTTTCAAAATCAATCTGCTCCACTGAGGCAAAGTTGTTTTTAAAAGACATCAGCCCGTCCATCGTACCTACCCACATACGCCCGTCATTATCCTCTATCATATTCCTCACTTCCATATAAAGGCCATACGTAGGATAATTCTTGAATCCGTTATATTTATTCTTAAAAGTAACTTCCCCATTTTCCTCACAAAGCAGATTCAATCCTCCGTCCAAAGTACCCACCCAGATACGTTTCTTTTCATCCTGATAAGTGAAATACACATCATTCCCGCTGATTGACGACAAATCAGACAAATTATGCAGATAACGTTTAAAACGGAAACCACCTGCAGTTTTCTCATCAGGAACAGCTTTCACCAATCCGTCGCCTTTGGTAGAGAACCAAAGGTTTCCTTTGTCGTCTTCCATGATGTGATATACATTACCTATATGCTCGTCACCTGTCGAAAAAACATGTTTGGTTACACCGTTCCGGTCCATCCGATAAACACTCTGCCAACGGGTGCCCACCCAGATATCGCCACTTTTTGATTGGAAAAGGGCTCTTACCCCTGTCGCATAATTTTCCTGACCGACTGATTGCGGAGACAACGAAAGCAGATTGAATTGCTTCTTGGGGAAATTCATGCAATACACCCCTTCATCGGCAGAGGAAAGCCACAATACCCCGTCATTATCCAACATCAGATGATAAAACTGCTGATTTGCCCTATCATTAGAAAGTTGTTTCAATTTATTGATATAAACCATCTCCGCATGTTCCCTGTCGAACAACCAGGCCTCTCCTGCCGGAGACAGGAAAAAAAGCCCTCTTTCGCCGGCATCTTCCGAATACAGGGTGGTTATCTTGCCGAACATGGTAAACGGAAACCGTTTTGCAGTATGGTTCAACGGATCATAATAAATCAACGCCTTCTCATTTTCGTGAAACCATATTTTATCATACTGGTCTATGAATGCATGAGTTACCATAGCGTCATTCATTTCAGTATTTATCTTTTGCAACCTGCGCTCAGCCAAATCATATTCGTATGTGCCTTGTCCGGCCACACTGAGATAGACATAACCTGCCGGAGTAACCAGCAAATTGCTGATCGCACCTTTTATTTCGGAAAGTACATACCGGTTTACCAAACCGGTCCTCACATCGATACTGTAAAAAATACCCGCACGATCTCCGACCCATACCTTCCTGCCATCCTCAAAAAAACTGGTAAAACTATCCTTGTCACCGGAATTAATCTTACTGGTTATAAAATCGGCAGGCCGGGATGCCAATTCCGATCCTTTATGCACGGCGGCTACCTTATAATCAGTTCCTATCCAACTGATATATTCCTCCGTCTCACACAGGACATGGTGTTTCAGTGTATAATCATGCTTGTTTATCTCGTTCCGAGAGTCGAACAGAATCTTGATAGTTACCTGCCCTTTTTCATCTACCCCGGCCAATAACAGATTTTTATCTTTAGTCAGCAACAACACATCCCCCTCGGCCGTATTTTGTAATTTTATCACCTGGATATTCTCCGAATAGTTCTTCATGTCATCATAAACAGCATGAAAACATTCGGTCACTTTATTGAAGACATATAACTTACGGTCAATGGTCTTTACCCATATATACCCGTTTTTATCCTCGACTATGCGCTGGATCTTACGTGGCGGCACATCCGAATCGTGCTCCTGTTTATTGAATGTTTTAAACTTCACTCCATCGAAACAACATAAGCCATACCAGGTTCCGAACCAGATAAAGCCATCTCTGTCTTTCAAGGTACAGTTTACCGTATTATTAGGAAGCCCTTGATCTACAGAATAATGTTCCACAATCATATTCACATTATATGACCACAGAGGAAAGCTTTTCAGGCAACAAAGTATAATAAGTATATATTTCTTCATAAGTATTTAGTTTTCTTCAAACCGAGGTCAAAGATAAGAAAAAAATCCGTTGGTACTTAAATTGAAATTAGTTAAATACCAATTATTGGTTAGATTGGAACGAGATAAATCCGCGTTCTATCTATATTACTTCTCCGTACCGAATTCAGTTTGCTGTCTCTCCACCTCCATCAATACTTTTTGCCTTTCCTCTTCTGTCAGCACAACTTTCCCCGCCATTCTTTCTGTTCTAACAGGGCTTCCGGCTAGTCCTGCTCCGACTGATTGAGAATCCGTCTCCTCCTCCGTATAACAGAAAGGCAGTTCTGACGGAATACTTTCTAATTCTATTTCCGTAGCAACCGGCGCATTCGTTCCTTCAAACTGCACATGGGCCTTCACCTTTATTTTGCCGGGCTTGCGGGTAGAACGGATCAATACGGGAGCAGAGCCAAACTCCACCGTGCGCGGATTGGCATTGATAGAGGCATCCCCTATAATTCGTCCTTCACCTTCTACAGTAAATACGATATTTTCTTTGGCCAGACGGCGCACATTACCGCTATCATCCGTCACTTCGGCCACCACTACGATAAAATCCGAACCGTCTGCCACCAATTGTTTTCCTTCCGTATCCACATACATACGCAACTTCGTGCTGCGACGTGACGGCATCCGCTTATAAGTGCAAACCACTTTACCGTCTATAATTCCCTCTGCCACCATATTTACTTTCTGCCAGTTTTTTTGCTTATAACTATACTCGCGTGCTTCCCAGAAATCCCATACATCCTTGAATATCACCGGGGCATTAGGCATATGTCCCTGCGCATGAACTACCGGAAGCGTCCAGCTCTCAGTATCGTCATAGACAGAGAGACGAACCGAATCACAATTACTGAACACCACCACATCGGCATCCGAGAAAGGAGACATCTCATGGGCGATAAACACCATAGGGCCACATTCCGCTACAGGATGCTTCAATGTCGCGGCAGACTGGCTGCGAAAAGCATAATAAGCGTATTTAGGCTGCCGGAACGCATCATAAATGCCCCCGAAATACGGATCGGGATGATACCCCCGCTGATGATCAAAAGGATGCCATTGCGCCCCACCGATAAACTGTCCTGTAGTGCGGTACATTTCATCATAACTCTTTGATAATGACAACGCCTGCACCAGCAACGGGCGTTCCCCCCAGCTACGGCTGGCACGGTTATTATTATTATGTGCATACCAGTCATCCACATTCTCGCCAAACTCACGAGTAAAAATACATTGTTCCGGACGGTCTGCCTTCTCATCATCTCCCGGCCATCCGTACACCACATCATAGTTTTCCGCCACTCCTTTCGAATGAACATCGGCTGCCGCTACAGGGCGTCCGGGATAAGGAAACTCCTCCCGTGTAATCCGTAATGCCTCCAGTGCGAAATCGCGCGGATAAGGCGTTTCATTCAAAATAGGCTCCCACATCAGCACACTGGGATGATTGCGGTCCCGGCGTATCATCTCACGGGTATTCCGATGTACCAGCTTTGCGAACTCCGGATTTTTATTCCAATATTGCCATCCCGGAGTAGCCACAATAACAAACAGCCCCATTTCGTCGCAAGCATCCATGAATGCCGGATCTTGCGGATAATGAGCTACACGGATAATGGTACATCCTGCATCACGCAAGCGTTTGGCATCCCTCCATTGCTGGCTGTTGGGCAGCGCATTACCCACGTATGCAAAATCCTGATGACGGTTCGCGCCGACCAATTGACCAAAAGGCTTGCCATTCAACCAAAAGCCATCCTTACCTTTAAATTCCGCTTTGCGGATCCCCACACGTGTCACTCCCCCATCCAACACTTCATGTCCGGCTTTGACACGAGATTGTATCCTATACAAATAAGGCGAGTCAGGAGACCATAACTTAGGATTGCGAACTGCAAACTGTTGCCGCACCGTCTTCGATTCCCCTGCTTGCAGCTTCACCTGTTGCGAAACCCGTTTTACGGGAACATCGCCGGCATCCGCCAAAACCGTCTCCACGGCTACGGTACGCGTCTGCTTTCCACTGTTATGCACTTCCGTATCCACGTACACTTCCGCTTTTTTCCCGCTTATATTGTCAAAATGCACAAAAACTCCGCCTCCGGCCACCTTATCGGCCTCCAAGGCATCTGTAATAGCTACACTTGATTTTCCTATCATCCACACATCCCGGTAAATTCCTCCATGATAAGCGAAATCCAAGGTATATTGACGTTTTCCCGGAGGAAAATTCTTATCATCACTATTATCCGTCATCACTGCCAGCAAGCAACTGTCTCCGGGCTGTACCCCCTGTTCCGTCAGTTGCACAGTGAAAGGAAGGTATCCTCCCAAGTGCTCTTGCACCCTCTTGCCATTTAAATAAATCACCTGTTTTCCCATAGCTCCCTCAAAATGAAGCGACACCTCTTTTCCTTTCATATCTTGAGGAATCACAAAATGTTTCCGGTACCATGCCACACCCTGATAGTTACGGCAACCGCTTGCCTCGGCAGGCATCAGTTCCACAGTATGCGGAGCAGACACTACTTGCCAAGATGTATCATCAAAACGTACGGCTTCCGCGCCTTTTATGTCTCCACAATGAAAGCGCCATCCGGGATTGAAATTATATACTATTCTTCCGCTACCGGATAAAGGGATGAATCCGGCTACAGAGGTCTCCATTTGAGCTTGTGCCAACACAGGCAACAGGCACACAAGTAAAATAAACAGTTTCTTCATAATTATTACACTATCTGGGAAAAGAGACGGACCGGCTGTCCGTTTGTACCCGTTCCCTTTGAAAAAAGGTCTTGTTGTTTTTGAAAAAGATCCAGACATTTAAAAAAAAGGTCCTGATGTTTGGCGTCAAAGACAAGGTTCTTTTAAAAAAACGTCAAGGTCTTTTTATACAAAGAACAGGTCTTTGGAAGGGAATGACAAGGTCTTTTCACAAGGCCTTCCAAGGCTCAAGGCTCAAAGGCTCACCTAAGCGGTATTTAAGCCCAAAACAAGCTTCAAGAAACCCATACATACACTGATTTTCAATTTATTACAATAAAAAGAAGAAAACAAGACTATATTCTGAAAAATAAATGAATAATATAATGACACCCAGGCACACACGGATACATCCGACATTTACCGGAAAGCAAAATGTATAAATAAAAGAAATTTCTATTGACATCATCACTTGGTCATTCCGGGCATCGTGAAAAATCCGAAAGCACCCCATATCCATTGATCCGGCCTATTATGAATCAAACCCGGCAAAAAAACAAGCCTGGTCAAACCAAACACAAATTCCATAAAACGACAGACAAAGTCAAGACAATCCTGAACTTCCCAAAGACCAAAGAATAATATTCAATCCGCACGTCTTGTTTTAGTAAACAATCTGTAAAACAAACATTTACACATCTACCAAGGTTTAAAATACCGCATAAGTGAGCCTTGAGCCTTGTGAGCCCTGGAAACGCATCGGACCGACTCTTTTTCTTTGCAGAAATACACCCGATTTATACGATAAACCCATACCTTTTTTATACCTTTGCCCCCCAAAAGAAAACAACAAACATGGAACTATTCAATAAAATGATTGCCGCAGCCCTGAAGGTTTCCGTACATCAAGTAGACAATACATTATCTCTACTGGGCGGGGGAGCTACCATCCCTTTCATAAGCCGATACCGGAAAGAGGCAACCGGAGGGCTGGACGAAGTACAAATAGGCGAAATTAAAGACAGAAATGACAAGTTGTGTGAACTGGCCAAACGAAAAGAAACTATTCTTTCTACCATAGAAGAACAAGGCAAACTAACAGAAGAATTGTGCAAACGCATTGAACAAAGTTGGGATGCCACCGAAGTGGAAGACATATATCTGCCTTATAAGCCGAAACGTAAGACCCGCGCCGAAGCGGCACGGCAAAAAGGACTGGAACCGCTTGCCACCTTACTGTTATTGCAACGCGAAAACCATCTGGACAGCCGTCTCCCCGCTTTTGTGAAAGGAGATGTGAAAGACGAAGAGGATGCACTGAAAGGCGCGCGCGACATCATAGCCGAACAAGTGAGCGAGGACGAGCGTGCCCGCAACCAACTGCGCAACCAATTTTCCCGACAAGCCGTCATCACCTCCAAAGTGGTGAAAGGCAAAGAGGAAGAAGCCGCCAAATACCGCGATTATTTCGATTTCAGCGAACCTTTGAAACGCTGTTCCTCCCACCGTCTGCTGGCTATCCGCCGGGGAGAGTCGGAAGGCCTGTTGAAAGTAAGTATAAGCCCCGATGACGAAGAGTGCGCCGGACGGCTGGAACAAATGTATGTCCGTGGCAACAATGAATGCAGCCGCCAGGTAGGCGAGGCAGTACGTGATGCGTACAAGCGGCTTCTGAAGCCTTCCATCGAAACCGAATTTTCAGCCTTGAGCAAGGAGAAAGCCGACGAGGAGGCAATCCGCGTCTTCGCCGGAAACCTGAGACAGCTTCTGCTGGCTCCCCCTTTAGGACAGAAACGGGTCATGGGAGTTGATCCCGGCTACCGTACCGGATGTAAAATAGTCTGTCTGGATGCCCAAGGCTCTTTGCTGCACAATGAAACCATTTATCCGCATCCGCCCAAGAGTGAATACTCACAGGCAGCCCGCAGCATCGTGAAATTGGTAGAACAATATCAGATAGAGGCAATCGCCATAGGTAATGGCACCGCCAGCCGTGAGACAGAACAATTCATCACTTCACAACGCTATGACCGTGAATTGCAAGTATTTGTAGTAAGCGAGGACGGAGCATCCATTTACTCGGCCTCGAAAACCGCCCGAGACGAGTTCCCTGAATACGACGTGACCGTGCGTGGAGCCGTATCCATAGGCCGCCGGTTGATGGATCCGCTGGCCGAACTGGTGAAAATAGACGCCAAATCTATCGGAGTGGGACAATACCAGCATGATGTGGACCAGACTTTATTGAAGAAATCATTGGACCAGACGGTGGAAAGTTGTGTGAACCTGGTAGGTGTGAACCTCAATACCGCCAGCCGTCATCTGCTGACTTATATATCGGGGCTAGGTCCTGCCTTGGCTCAAAACATTGTGGATTACCGCACCGAGAACGGGCCTTTCAGTTCACGCAAGGAGTTATTAAAAGTACCCCGGATGGGAGCGAAAGCGTTTGAACAATGCGCAGGGTTCCTGCGTATCCCACAAGCGAAGAATCCGCTGGACAACTCGGCCGTGCATCCCGAAAGCTATCCCATAGTGGAGCAGATAGCCAAAGACCTGAGCTGCACCGTGGACGAACTGATAAAGAGCAAAGAACTACGCAGCCGGATTGATATCAAGAAGTATGTCACCCCTACAGTGGGGCTTCCCACCCTGACAGACATCATACAGGAATTGGACAAGCCGGGACGCGACCCACGGCAACAAATCCAAGTTTTTGAATTTGACAAGAATGTAAAGACCATAGAGGATTTGACTGAAGGAATGGAACTGCCCGGCATTGTGAATAATATTACCAACTTCGGTTGCTTTGTAGATATAGGAATCAAAGAGAAGGGTCTGGTGCACGTATCACAACTGGCCGACAAATTTGTGAGCGACCCCACCACCGTAGTCAGCATCCATCAGCATGTACGGGTGAAAGTGATGAGCATAGACCTAGAGCGCAAGCGCATCCAGCTCACTATGAAAGGATTGAATCAATAATTGCAACAAGGTAAAAAAGAATATGGAAGAAGATATAGAAACCTGCGGCTGGTTCGTTTTTTATAAGGATCAGCTGCTGATAGAGAAAAAGAACGGAATGTACACCATACCTTTCGGAACAGAGCCTCCCATGCCTGTTCCGGTGGGAAGCACTATCCACACCATCGGAGAGATAGAGGGACACACTGCCAAAACTTTCTCCGTACACGCCCCGGTGCCCGGCTGCGAAAATGACCGCCACCTGATGATGGATCTCCGGAGTTCATACGACGTATTGCCTTGGGAAGAGTACAATGTGGGTGGCAAAGCCTTCCAGATACTGAATTGGGACAAGAACAGCCGCTATTGCCCCATGTGCGGCGTGCCTACCGTACAGATTTCTCCAATTGCTAAAAAATGCCCCCAATGTCGTCAGGAAATTTATCCGCGCATCTCTCCTGCCATCATTGTATTGATACGCCGGGGAGACAGCATACTGCTGGTCCACGCCCGCAACTTCCGGGGAACTTTCAACGGTTTGGTAGCCGGCTTTCTTGAACCGGGCGAGACTTTGGAGGAGTGTGTGTACCGCGAGGTACTGGAAGAAACAGGACTCCATATCAAAAACCTGAAATATTTCGGCAGCCAGCCGTGGCCTTATCCCAGCGGAATCATGATAGGCTTCACCGCCGATTATGAAAGCGGAAACATCAAATTACAACAAGAAGAACTGAATGCCGGCGCTTTCTATACCAAAGACAATTTGCCGGAGATACCCAAAAAGCTGAGTCTGGCAAGAAAATTGATTGATGCGTGGCTGGAGGAAAAGAATCATTTATAGAACGAGATGAGTCATGTTCCATCCATAAATACCTATTTATCGCTTGCAGAACTTAAAAATGTACTATCTTTGCAATATGGAATGGTTAAATAGCTTATTTTTTGAACACACGCCTTTACAGGCGGTTGTAATCCTCTCGATTATCATTGCTGTGGGGCTCGGTTTAGGTAAGATCCACCTGTTTGGCATTTCATTGGGAGTTACCTTCGTCTTTTTTGCCGGTATTCTGGCCGGACACTTGGGATTCTCAATCGACTCGAATATGCTGAATTACGCCGAGAGTTTCGGTCTTGTGCTTTTTGTATACGAACTAGGATTGCAGGTAGGTCCCGGCTTTTTCAGTTCATTCCGTAAAGGCGGTGTACAGCTCAATATGCTGGGCATGGGCGTTATTCTGACAGGTACGGTCATGACGGTACTTTTCAGCAAACTGGGAGACATACCGATGAGCGATATGGTAGGCATCCTTTGTGGAGCCACCACCAATACTCCCGCTTTGGGGGCCGCCCAACAGACTTTAAAACAAATGGGGGAACCCGCCAGTGGCGCAGCGTTAAGTTGCGCCGTAACCTATCCGCTGGGAGTGGTAGGTGTTATTCTGGCCATGTTGCTGGTACGCAAATTATTTGTTCGTCCCTCAGATATCGACATTCACGAACACGAGGACACCAATCAGACATTCATAGCCACCTTCAAAGTGCACAATCCCGCCATTTTCAATAAAAGCATAAAAGAAGTAGCTTTATTAAGCTATCCTAAATTTGTTATCTCCCGTTTATGGCGGGAAGGCACGGTAAGTATCCCCACTTCAGAAAAAATCCTGAAAGAGAATGACCGTCTGCTGGTTATCACCACCGAAAAGGACGCTCCCTCGCTCACGATTCTTTTCGGCGAACAGGAAAGCCAGGATTGGAATAAAGAAGACATCGACTGGAATGCCATAGACAGCCAATTGATTTCCAAACATATCGTTATCAGCCGCCCCGAAATAAACGGGAAAAAACTAGGCTCTTTACGTCTGCGCAACAGCTATGGCATCAACATCAGCCGTGTGATGCGCAGCGGGGTACAACTACTTGCCACACCGGGGCTGATCCTCCAATTGGGCGACCGGCTGACCGTGGTGGGAGAAGCCAAAGCCATAGAGAATGTGGAAAAAGTATTAGGCAATGCGGTTAAAACGCTGAAGGATCCTAATCTTGCCGCCATTTTTATAGGTATTGTACTGGGATTGATACTAGGCTCCATCCCTATCGCCATCCCCGGCATCAGCACTCCCGTTAAATTAGGCCTGGCAGGCGGACCTATCGTAGTAGGAATTCTTATCGGATGCTTTGGTCCCCGTTTCCACCTCATCACTTATACCACCCGGAGTGCCAACCTGATGCTGCGCGGTATCGGGTTATCCCTCTATCTGGCTTGCCTGGGACTAGATGCAGGTGCACATTTCTTCGAGACAGTGATGCGCCCCGAAGGAGCCATCTGGATAGCTATAGGCTTCGCCATCACCTTTATCCCGGTAGTCATCATGGCATTAGTGGCCCTCCGCATGACCCGCCTCGACTTCGGAAGCACCTGTGGTATGCTGTGTGGAAGCATGGCAAACCCTATGGCATTGAACTATGCCAATGACACGTTACCCGGTGATAATCCGGCGGTGAGTTATGCCACCGTATATCCGCTGTCCATGTTCAGCCGGGTCATTATAGCCCAATTAATACTCATGTTTTTTATATAATTTCCAGCCATGAACGCTTATAATTCAATCACCCCGGAAACCATACAGAAAGATATGCGATACCTGCAACTGCTGTCGCATAGTTTCCCCACTATAGCCGATGCCAGTACGGAAATAATCAACCTGGAAGCTATTCTGAATCTGCCTAAAGGTACAGAACATTTCCTTGCCGACCTGCACGGAGAGTACGAGGCATTCCAGCATGTATTGCGGAATGCTTCCGGGGCCATCAAAAGAAAAGTAAATGAAATATTCGGGAATACCCTGCGCGAGAACGAAAAAAAAGAACTATGTACGCTGATTTATTATCCGGAACAAAAACTGGATCTGGTAAAAGCAGTGGAAACGGACCTGGACGACTGGTATGTCATCACGTTGAACCAGTTGGTACGTGTATGCCAGAATGTATCCTCCAAATACACCCGTTCCAAAGTGCGGAAATCACTTCCCAAAGAATTCTCGTATATCATTCAGGAATTGTTGCACGAAAACTCAATGGTTCCCAACAAGCAGGCGTATATTAACGTCATCATCAGCACCATCATTTCTACCCGCCGCGCCGATGACTTTATCATTGCTTTATGCAACCTCATCCAACGGCTCACCATAGACACACTGCATGTGCTGGGTGATATATTCGACCGTGGTCCCGCCCCCCACCGCATTATGGACATATTATGCGATTATCATAATTTCGATGTACAATGGGGAAACCATGACATTTTATGGATGGGAGCCGCAGCCGGCAACGACTGCTGTATGGCAAACGTGCTACGCCTGGCCATGCGTTATGGCAACCTTGCCGCCTTGGAGGATGGATATGGCATCAACCTTCTGCCCTTGGCCACCTTTGCCATGGAAACATACGCAGACGATCCCTGCACCCTATTCGGACCGAAAGTAGAGAAAGAAGACTGTACTTACAATGCCAAGACACTGCGCATGATAGGCCAGATGCACAAAGCAATCAGTGTTATCCAGTTCAAGCTGGAAGCAGAGATTATCAGGCGCCGCCCCGATTTCGAGATGGACGACCGTATGCTGCTACACCGTATAGATTTTGAGCGTAAGACTATCACAATGCCCAATGGAAAAGAATATGAACTGAAAGACAGCTTTCTTCCTACGGTAAATCCTGCCGATCCTTATAAGCTGACAGACGAAGAACGGGAGATTATGAACAAACTCCATCGTTCGTTTGTCAGCAGTGAGAAATTGAAAAAACATATCCGCTGCCTGTTCCGTTACGGATGTATGTACACGGTGAGCAACTCAAATCTGCTGTTCCACGCCTCCATACCCCTGAATGCCGACGGTACGCTGAAAGATGTGTCCATAGCCGGAAAAATGTACAAAGGAAAAGCCTTGCTGGAAAAGGTAGGGCACTTGATCCGTACCGCCTTCTTCGCTGAGGAAGACAACGAGGACAGACCCTTTGCCGTAGACTATGTATGGTACTTGTGGTGTGGCAAAGACTCCCCTGCTTTCGACAAAGACAAAATGGCTACTTTTGAACGTTACTTTTTAAAAGAGAAAGAGTTACACAAGGAAGTAAAAGGTCACTATTACAACCTGCGCAATGAAGAAAAAGTATGTGATATGCTGCTGGACGAGTTCGGAGTGATAGGAACACACCGCCATATCATCAACGGACATGTACCCGTAAAAACCATCCAAGGTGAGAATCCGATAAAAGCAAACGGCAAGATGATGGTCATAGACGGAGGATTCTCTAAAGCGTATCATTCGGAAACCGGAATTGCCGGATATACACTGGTATACCATTCGCGCGGATTCCAACTGGTACAGCACGAACCGTTCACCTCAATGCAAAAAGCCATTGAAGAAGGGCAGGATATCAAATCGAGCACCCAGATAGTAGAAATGAGCACCCAACGCATGATGGTAAAGGACACTGACAAAGGACGGGAACTGGTGACACAGATTAACGATTTAAAGAAATTGCTGGTGGCTTACCGGACAGGACTTATCAAGGAGAAATCTATATAAAAGATTATCCGCAATCATACCACCGGATAATAAAGAAGGTTTATTGCCCTATGATTGCGGATACAAAAATTAAAGCCCGTATCAGACTCACGTCTACCGGGCTTTTGGATTACCGAACAAAAATATCGTTATACAATCTTGTTCATCGCCGAATCGGGAAAAACCACCGTCGGCTTGAACGATTTAGCTTCCTCAAAATCCATCATGGCGTATGACATGATAATCACAATGTCACCCACCTGTACCTTCCTGGCAGCAGCCCCATTCAGACAAATACATCCCGAACCGCGCTCACCCTTAATAATATAAGTTTCAAACCTCTCGCCGTTATTATTATCCACAATGTGCACTTTCTCACCGGCAATCATGTTGGCGGCATCCATCAAGTCCTCGTCAATCGTAATACTACCCATGTAGTTCAAATTGGCTTCCGTTACACGGACACAATGCAGTTTCGATTTTAATACCTCAATCATCATAATTCTAATGGTTAACGATCACTATCCCTTATATTTTATATTATCTATCAAACGTACCTCTCCGCAAAATACCGTAATGCAACCTACTGCATAATCCGTATCTTCCCAATCCGTTATTTTCTGAAGCGTAGTGCCATCTACTATTTCAAAATATTCCAAACGCAAACCCGGAGCGGCAGCAATCGCATCCTCTACAAACTTCTGAGTCTCAGCGACCGGATGAGATTTTGCAAAAGTACAACTTTTAAATAAAGTTTGCGAAATATTCAGCGCATACTCTCTTTCCACCGCAGAAAGCCGTGCATTGCGGCTGCTCAATGCCAGCCCGTCTTCCTCACGCACAATAGGACAACCTACAATTTCCAGTCCGTTGAACTCTATCTGTTTCACCATTTCACGAATAATAGCCAATTGCTGGAAGTCTTTCTCGCCGAAATAAGCACGGGTAGGGTTTACAATCATAAACAGCTTGCTCACTATCTGGCATACTCCATTAAAATGTCCTGGACGGAAACGGCCTTCCATCACTGTGTCCAGCGGCGCATAACTGAACTGCCGGGTATCAGGCTCAGGATAAATCTCTTCTACAGACGGAGCAAAAACAAAAGCCGCTCCTACTTTTTCCAACAATTCACAATCGGCATCCAATGTACGCGGATATTTTGCCAAGTCATTTTTGTCGTTAAACTGGGTAGGATTTACAAAATCACTTACCACCACTACATCATTTTCTGCAACAGCACGTTTCACCAACGAAGCGTGTCCGGCATGGAGTGCACCCATTGTAGGCACCAGACCTATTGTCTTTCCCTCACTGCGCAGGGCATCCAGCTCTGACTGAAGCTCTTTGATTGTTTGAACTAACTTCATCTTTTTATCTCTTTTGTTTGAGTAGTTTCATTTAAAACGGCTGCAAAGTAAACCATTATTTGGGAGATAACGAAGAAAAAAAGAATTTTAATTAATGATGAGTGGTTAGTAATAAGTGGTTAATACCTTGCAGATATGACGCAATAAGCCCTCTTCAGCTACCGGCCAGCCACTTGTTCTTTCCCATTTTTCACCTAATTCCGCAAGGCATTGACCATTAACCGCCAATCACTAACCACTAATTACCAGCCACTTAACATATCATAAGGAATTATTATCCCTCGTTTCTTGCCACTCTCATCTATTTTTTTTATATCTTTGCAAAATGATTATGAGCAACAAAAAGTTAAGATGAAGGCAAATAAAGTTTTATTTATTACACAAGAGATTACCCCTTACGTTCCCGAATCCGAAATGGCAAACATGGGAAGATTTCTTCCTCAGGCTATTCAGGAAAAAGGCAGAGAAATCAGAACTTTTATGCCAAAATGGGGCAATGTCAATGAGCGCAGAAACCAATTACACGAAGTCATCCGCCTGTCCGGCATGAATTTAATCATAGACGATACGGACCATCCGCTGATTATCAAGGTAGCATCTATCCAAGCTGCACGTATGCAGGTTTACTTCATTGACAATGACGACTATTTCCAGCACCGCCAAATGGTAGCTGACGAAAATGGTGTAGAATACAAAGACAATGACGAACGTGCTATTTTTTATGCACGCGGCGTATTGGAAACGGTAAAGAAATTACGCTGGTGTCCGGACATTATCCATTGTCAAGGGTGGATGAGTGCATTTGTGCCCCTTTATATTAAGAAGGCTTATCAAGATGAGCCGTCATTCAGAGACTCAAAAGTAGTATTTTCGGTGTTTGAGGATGAATTCAAATCGAACTGCGAAGGTAATCTGACTGAAAAACTCATGCTGAAAGGCATTGAAAAGAATGATGTGGAAAGCATCGTCAAATCTCCGGCAAATTACGAGGAACTGTGCAAACTGGCCATTGCCTACTCTGATGGTGTGATACAAAACAGCGAGAAAGTGAATGAGAATGTCATGAAGTTCGCCCGTGAATCGGGTGTGCCTGTGCTCGACTATCAGCCTGCCGATACCTATGTAGATGCTTTCAATGAGTTCTATGACAAAGTATGGGAGTTTGAAAAGAAATAACTCACTAAGAATAATAAAGATGAAAATCAAATACTTATGCGCATTGTTGTTGGCAGCACTGATTTATAGTTGCGATGATTCAACAACCGGCATCGGGACTGATCTTATCCCCGGTGGAGATAAGATTCCGGCAAATACAGACAGTTATGAGTTTACCACCAAATCTCTGTTGGCCGACTCTGTTTATGCACGTACCAGTACTGCATATTTAGGACGATATACCGATGAGCAATTTGGAGAATTTACTGCCGATTTTATAGCACAGTTCACCTGTATGGACAACTTCAAATTTGAAGAAGAGCTGACCAAAGTCATCGGAGTAAATATAAGTCTGCAATACGGGTCTTTCTTTGGCGACTCACTGAATGCCATGCGCTTACAGATTGACACATTGGACAAGGTTATTCCTGAAAAAGAACTAAGCACTTTTTATACCAGTGTGGATCCTAAAGATTATTACAACGAAAAAGGAAAGCCTATCGCTGTAAAAGCCTATTCGGCAGTAGGTCCGTCTACAAGCAAAGATGAAACTACAACCACAAGCAGCGGTGTCAAGCAAAGAACAATTATACAGACTATCAAATTGCCCAATTCATTAGGCGATCACATCTTCAACAAATACAAGGAGAACAAAGAGTATTTCAAGACTCCTGAAAGTTTTATCAAGAATGTATTAAAGGGAGTTTACATTCGCTGTACTCATGGCGACGGAACCATTTTATACATTGACGGTTTAAGCCTGAATCTTAATTTTGAAGCCCTGATAGAAAGTTCTTCCGGCAAGCGGGATTCGTTGGTTTACAAGTCCTATTTCTTTGGAGCAACCAAGGAAGTGATACAAGCCAACCACTTCAGTAACGGTAGCAGATTGGAAGAGTTAGCCCAAGATCCGGACCATACTTACCTCAAAAGTCCGGCAGGTATTTTTACAGAAGCGACTTTCCCCATTGCAGAGATTTACAATGAACATAAAAGAGATACGCTAAATGGTGTAAATGTATCGTTCACACGCTACAACGAGAAAGAGTCCAAATACAAAATGGGCATCCCCCAATATGTATTGATGGTCAGAAAGAAAGATATGTTCTCGTTCTTTGAAGAAAACAAGATTATCGATAACAAGACTTCTTTCTTAAGTTCATATAGCAGCAGTAACAATACATACACCTTTACCAACATCGCTCCCTTAATCACTTACTGCATTGAGGAACGGAAAAAAGGCATAACAGCAGCAGGTGGAGATCCTGAAAAGGAAGAAGACGGAAAAAAATGGGACGCTAAAAATCCGGACTGGAACAGAGTTGTCATCATACCTGTCAAAGCAGTATCCAATTCAAACAATGAAATAGTTGAAATATCCAACAGCTTAGGTATGGAAAGCGCTATGTTAAAAGGTGGAACGAATCCTGAGAATAAGCTGAAAATGCAAATCTTCTACACTACATTTTAAGACTTTTTTATTTAACCAAATAAAGAACAGGCGGCAACTACAGCAATATAGTTTCCGCCTGTTTAATTTACTCCACCGTAATCATACCACACCGGATGATAAATGGAAATTCATGGAACGCAAATATCCCATCAACACTTCACACCATGATTGAGAATGACCATAAAAACAGACTATATAAAATAAGCCGGCAAAATCCTTTTCACGGATCCTGCCGGCTTATTTATGTTTATGGGAATCCTCTATCCCCTAGAAAGGCAAATCATCCTTCTCGTCTGTCGCGGCAAAATCTACCGGTGCAGCGGGAGCAGCATTCATGGGAGGAAACGGAGCATCCAGTGCAACAGGTCCCTGGGCACCCACACGCTCTACTTTCCACGCACGGATACTGTTGAACCAACGCCCATTCCACTCGCGGGCATCCACATCAAAAAACACATTCAATTCTTCACCTGCCTGAATATTAAATTGCGCTATCTTATCTGCTCCAAATACGTCAAAACACATTTTTTTAGGATATTGATCATGCGTTTCAATTACGTATTCTTGTACTTTCCATTCATTTCCTGTCTTTGAAACTCCTCCTCTCGGTTCGAGGACTGCTATTACTTTTCCTGCTAATTCCATATTACGTTATTTAAATTCGCCACGAAAGTACACTTTTCCTTGCGAGTAAACTAATTTTTTCGCCATTTTTTGCGCTTGAACCATAATCTTTTCGTAACTTTGGCAGTTAAATGAATGTAGAGATATAGAATATAAATATAATAATATAAAACTATGAAGTTCATCGTTTCAAGTACTGGATTATTCAGTCATTTACAAGCTATTAGCCGAGTTATCAACTCTAAAAATTCGTTACCTATTCTTGATTGTTTTTTGATGGAACTAACTGACGGAACGCTGTCTCTCACTGCTTCTGACAGCGAAACGACCCTGTCCACTTCACTGGAAGTAAATGAAAGTGACGGTGACGGACGCTTTGCCGTTTCTTCAAAAACCATACTCGAAGCCCTGAAAGAAATACCCGAACAACCACTTACTTTCCTGGTAAATACTGAAAACCTGGAAATCACCGTACAATATCAGAATGGTAAATACAGCCTGATGGGACAAAATGCCGACGAATATCCACAAGCTCCCGCATTAGGCGCAAATGCGGTACACGTAACGATGGGCGCTCCGGTGATGCTGGCTGGTATCAACCGTTCTTTATTCGCTACTGCCGATGATGAGTTACGTCCGGTAATGAATGGTATTTATTTTGATATCACTACCGAAGACATCACTTTCGTAGCCTCAGACGGGCACAAATTAGTACGCAATAAAACATTTGTGGCACATGGCGATGAAAAAGCCGCTTTCATTCTGCCCAAGAAGCCGGCAACCCTGTTGAAGAACCTGTTACCGAAAGAACAAGGAGATGTGCAAATTGATTTTGACGACCGTAACGCTACGTTTACATTAGAAAACTACAGTATGATATGCCGTCTTATCGAAGGACGCTATCCAAACTATAACTCAGTAATTCCGCAGGATAATCCTCACAAGGCCACCATTGACCGCATGACGCTGATCAGTGCGCTCCGCCGTGTATCTGTATTCTCATCGCAAGCAAGCAGTTTGATAAAACTCCGCCTCAGTGAAAATCAGATCCAGATCTCCGCACAAGACATTGATTTCTCCACCTCAGCAGAAGAAACACTGACTTGCCAATATACAGGAAGTCCCATGAGCATCGGCTTTAAATCAACATTCCTGATTGATATTTTAAACAATATCTCAGCACAGGAAATACTTTTCGAACTGGCTGATCCTTCACGTGCGGGCGTTATTGTCCCTGTAGAGCAGGAAGAGAACGAAGACCTGCTGATGCTGCTGATGCCTATGATGCTGAACGACTAAAAACGACACGCCACCATGTGGTGGAAAAACAATATATAATACAAGCTGAAAATGAAATTGAACTTGAAGAATCCTATTGTTTTTTTCGATTTGGAAACAACGGGAACAAATATAAACACAGACAGAATAGTGGAAATATGCTATCTGAAGGTGTATCCAAACGGCAACGAAGAAACGAAGACCATGCGTATCAATCCGGAAATGCACATTCCCGAACAATCCTCTGCTATCCACGGTATTTATGACGCAGATGTGGCAGACTGCCCTACCTTCAAGGAAGTGGCAAAAGAGATAGCCCGGGACATTGAGGGATGTGACCTGGCCGGTTTCAATTCCAATCGTTTCGACATTCCGGTTTTGGCTGAGGAGTTCCTGCGCGCAGGAGTAGACATTGACATGATGAAACGAAAATTCATTGACGTGCAGGTAATTTATCACAAACTGGAACAGCGTACCCTGTCTGCCGCCTATAAATTCTATTGCGGCAAGAATCTGGAAGATGCCCATACAGCCGAAGCCGACACACGCGCCACATACGAAGTACTGAAATCCCAATTGGACCGCTATCCGGAAGAACTGCAAAATGATATGGCATTTCTAGCCGAATACTCAAGTTTCAACAAGAATGTAGATTTCGCCGGACGCATTGTTTATGATGACAAAGGCGTGGAAGTATTTAATTTTGGGAAATACAAAGGAATGTCTGTCAGCGAAGTGTTACAAAAAGATCCGGGCTACTACAGCTGGATACTGAACGGTGATTTTACGCTGAACACGAAAAACGTACTGACAAAAATCAGACTACGTGAATCGGGAATGATGAAATGAGTATGAAAGGAAAAAAAATCGTACTAGGTATAACCGGAAGTATAGCCGCCTATAAAGCGGCTATACTCATTCGCGGACTTATTAAGAAGGGAGCGGAAGTACAAGTTGTGATTACCCCCGCAGGCAAAGAATTCATCACACCTATCACTTTATCTGCATTAACAAGTAAACCTGTTATCAGCGAGTTTTTTGCTCAACGTGACGGAACATGGAACAGTCACGTTGATTTGGGACTATGGGCGGATGCCATGATTATCGCTCCGGCTACCGCATCCACTATTGGTAAAATGGCCAACGGAATAGCGGACAATATGCTGATCACGACTTATCTGTCAATGAAAGCTCCCGTATTCGTAGCTCCGGCAATGGATCTGGATATGTTCGCACACCCTTCCACCCGGAAGAATCTGGACACGCTCCGTTCTTACGGAAATCACATTATAGAACCGGCAGAAGGGGAGCTAGCAAGCCATCTGGTAGGAAAAGGCAGAATGGAAGAACCGGAAAAAATAGTGGAAATACTGGAAGCTTTCTTTGCCAAACAACAAGACATGGCCGGAAAGAAAGTAGTCATTACCGCCGGTCCAACTTACGAAAAAATAGATCCGGTACGCTTTATCGGCAATTATTCTTCAGGAAAAATGGGATTCGCACTTGCCGAAGAATGCGCTTCACGTGGAGCGGAAGTATCACTAATCAGCGGACCGGTAACGATTCAGGCCCATCACCCTAACATCCGCCGCATAGATGTGGAAAGTGCTGGAGAAATGTACGAAGCCGCCATCCGCGAGTTTCCTACAGCTTCGGCTGGCATCCTGTGTGCGGCAGTGGCCGACTTTACCCCGGAAACCGTATCCGGTCATAAAATCAAAAGAGAGAAAGATAATCTAATACTGCAACTGAAACCCACACAAGACATTGCCGCCGCACTGGGAAGCCAGAAAAAGGACGGACAAATATTAGTGGGATTTGCTTTGGAAACAAATGATGAAACAAAAAATGCACAAGGAAAACTGGAACGTAAGAACCTTGATTTCATTGTACTGAACTCATTGAACGACCAAGGAGCAGGGTTTCGTTGTGATACCAACAAAATAACGATTATAGACCGTCAAGGAGTAACTCCTTATCCGCTGAAAAGCAAACAGGAAGTAGCAAGAGATATTATTGACAGACTGGTAAATAATAAATAATTTCTTAATTTGCCACGTTGTCAATGTGCTAATTACCATGCGGAATACAGCGCAACAAATTAGCAAATTGACAAACCAGCAAATTATTAAAAAGGAGCAAGAATATGCTGCAATCTATCTATATACAAAATTATGCATTGATTGATACATTGGATATCAGTTTCACCCCCGGTTTCTCTGTCATCACCGGAGAGACCGGCGCCGGTAAATCGATTATTCTAGGCGCTATCGGCTTGTTACTGGGACAGCGGGCCGATATCAAAGCTATCAAGAAAGGCGCCAATAAATGTATTGTAGAAGCACGTTTCAACATCTCCGCCTATCAGATGGAGCCTTTCTTTACCCAAAGAGATTTGGAATATGATCCGAATGAATGTATTATCCGCCGCGAGTTATATGCATCGGGCAAAAGCCGCGCATTCATAAACGACACGCCGGCCTCATTGGCGCAGATGAAGGAACTGGGCGAGAAACTGATAGATGTACATAGCCAGCATCAAAACCTGTTGCTCAACAGTGAGGGATTCCAATTGAATGTATTGGATATCCTGGCACAAAATGACAACGAACTTTCAGCATACAAAAATATTTATACCGAGTACAAGAACGTATGCAAACAGCTGGCCGATTTCATAACACAAGCCGAGCAAAGCCGGAAGGATGAAGATTACATCCGGTTCCAACTGGAACAGCTGGATGATGCAAACCTTCAGGAAGGAGAACAAACCGAACTGGAACAGGAAGCCGAAACTTTGAGTCATGCCGAAGAAATAAAAGCGGGCTTGTACAAAGTGGACCAAATAATGTCTTCGGAAGATGCCAGCCTGTTGTCCGCTACCAAAGAATGTATGCAAACCCTGCATAACATAGCGAGAGTGTACACACGTGCCCAGGAATGGATAGGGCGTTTAGACAGTTGTTACATAGAGCTGAAAGATCTGTCGCATGAAATAGCAGGCGCACAGGAGGAAGTGGAGTTCAACCCCACCCGTCTGGATTATGTAAATGAACGCCTGAACTTAATCTACTCTCTGCAACAGAAACATCACGTACAAACAATAGAGGAATTGATAGCTGTGCAAACCGACTACCATGAGAAGCTGAACGCCATCACTTCTTTTGACGACCGTATAGCAGAACTTACCGCCCAAAAAGAAACGCTATATGACAAAGTGATAAAGCAAGCCGCTGTGCTGACAAAGCTCCGTTCCCAATCGGGTAAGAACATTGAGAAACAGATGCAAAGCCTGCTGGTTCCTCTCGGTATGCCCAATGTGCGCTTTGTGGTGGAACTGAATCCGCGCAAGGAACCGGACAGTAAAGGGATGGACAGTGTGACATTCCTGTTTTCGGCCAACAAGAATGGAACATTACAAAATGTAGCTTCCGTAGCATCGGGCGGTGAGATTGCCCGTGTCATGCTTTCGCTGAAAGCCATGATAGCCGGAGCTGTGAAACTGCCTACTATCATCTTTGATGAAATAGACACTGGAGTTTCCGGTTCCATCGCCGAGAAAATGGCACTCATCATGCAGGAAATGGGAAAACAAAACCGTCAGGTCATCAGTATCACCCATCTGCCCCAAATTGCAGCACGCGGCATCACTCATTATAAAGTATATAAGGAAGATACGGAAACAGGCACCAACAGCTACATCCGCCGCTTGACTGATGAAGAAAGAGTAAAAGAAATAGCCAATATGCTAAGTGGAGCTACCTTGACAGAGGCAGCCCTGAACAATGCAAAGGCGCTGATAAGTGGCTAGTGCCAAGTGATTTATGGACTGTCATATTGCAGACATTAATCACTTACCACTAACCACCTGTCACTAACCATTAACCACTAATTAGACATGTTAGAAAAGAATGAAATGATTTTCGGTGTACGCGCTGTTATTGAAGCCATACAAGCCGGAAGAGAGATAGATAAAGTATTGGTGAAGAAAGATATACAGAGCGAACTGTCCAAAGAACTGTTTGCCTGTTTGAAAAATACCCTCATCCCTGTTCAGCGTGTACCCGTGGAGCGTATTAACCGTATCACCCGGAAAAACCATCAGGGAGTTGTAGCATTCATCTCCTCTGTCACCTACCAGAAAACAGAAAATCTGGTACCTTTCTTGTTTGAAGAAGGAAAAACACCCTTATTCGTCATGCTGGATGGAATTACCGATGTACGTAACTTCGGAGCCATTGCCCGTACCTGCGAATGTGCCGGTGCAGATGCCATTATTATTCCCTCGAAAAACAGTGTCAGTGTCAATGCTGACGCAATGAAAACATCCGCAGGAGCTCTGCACACTCTTCCCGTATGTCGCGAACAAAGTTTGACTAATACCATCAAGTATCTGAAAGACTGCGGATTCAAGATTGTAGCAGCTACGGAAAAAGGGGATTATGATTACACCAAAGCAAACTATAAAGACCCTGTATGTATCATTATGGGAGCCGAGGACACAGGTGTTCCCTACGAGCACCTTTCTCTGTGCGATGAATGGATCAAAATACCGTTAATGGGTAAAATAGAATCACTGAACGTATCGGTTGCCGCAGGTATTCTGATTTATGAAGCTGTAAAACAACGCGGCTTCACAGAAGACAAGACGGCATCCGCTTTATAAAATACCGTATCATCGTTAACAAACAATTAACTATATCATGAAGAAAGTACTTTTGATATTGGCATGCGGCATAGCTACCCAGCTAAGCTATGCACAAGCAACCCCAAAGTGGGCCGACAAAGCTAAAAAAGCCGTTTTTTCCATCGTTACATACGATAAAGATAACAAAATCAAGAATACAGGAAATGGATTCTATATCAATGAAAATGGAACGGCATTATCTGATTACACCCTGTTTGAAGGAGCCGAACGCGCAGTAATCATTAACGCGGACAGTAAAGAATTACCTGTATTGCGTATCTTGGGAGCCAACTCCATGTATGACATCGTAAAATTTAATACTGAAGCCGATAAAAAGACCATAGCATTAAAATCGGCATCACAGCCGGCATCAGTAGGTGAAACAGTCTATCTGCTACCCTACTCGACTCAAAAAGCGGCAACCTGCCAGACAGGGACCGTCACCAAAGTAGACACCATTGGCGACAAGGCATATTATTATACACTGGCAATGACAACCAACGAAAAAACCGTAAGTTGCCCTATTATGAATGCCAATGGAGAAGTATTAGGTTTAATCCAAAAAAACGCATCGGATGAGGCCAAGGAAAGTTATGCCATCGGAGCTACATACGGTGCCTCACTGAGCATTACCGCCCTTTCTTTGAACGACATGTCACTGAATAAAATCGGCATCAAAAAAGGACTGCCCGAAACAGAAGACCAAGCACTGGTGTACCTGTTCATGGCATCTTCACAACAAAATCAGAACGAATATATCACCACATTAAACGATTTTCTGGAACAATATCCCAACAGCGCAGACGGATATATACGCCGTGCCACTACTTATATGGGATTTAGTGATGATGAACACAACGCTTTGGCAGATGCTGACCTGAAGAAAGCACTGGAAGTGACTACCAACAAGAGTGAGACGCAATATAATATCGCTAAATTAATTTATTCGTACATCATCTCTTTAGGTGACAAGAAACCATACGGTGACTGGAGTTACGACAAAGCTCTCTCCATCATTCATGATGCCATGCAAGCCGACAACCAACCCATTTACACACAATTGGAGGGAGATATTCTGTTTGCTATGAAGAAATATCCTGAGGCATACGCCGCTTATGAGAAAGTGAACCAGTCTTCCATAGCCTCTGCCGCTACATTTTACTCGGCAGCCAAAACCAAACAACTGATTGAAGGAACAGATATGAACGAGGTTATTGCCTTGATGGATAGTGCTGTGGCACGTTTTACCAAGCCTTATACATCGGAAGCTGCTCCTTATTTCTATGAACGGGCAGAAATAAAAGCCCAGACAGGTAAATACCGTGAAGCGGTAATAGATTATGATACTTTTTATGATGCTATCGGTGGACGGGTTACAGCCGCTTTTTATCTGCAACGCGAACAGGCGGAAATACAATGTAAGATGTATCAGCAAGCTATCAATGACATTAATAAAGCAGTAGAAATGACTCCTGAGGATGTAGCCATGTGGGTGGAAAAAGGTTCGGTGCATCTACGTGTAGGGCAACATAACGAAGCAATAGAAGCATTGGAAAAGGCTATCTCTTTAGACCCGAAAGCCGCAGCCGCATACCGCATGCTGGGATACTGCCAGATACAATTAAAGAAAAACAAAGAAGCCTGTGCAAACTTTGCCAAAGCAAAAGAACTGGGCGATGAAGTGGTAGACGGACTGATACAGAAGTATTGCAAATAATACCGGAAAGCTCCATCCAAAATCCGCGAATCTTGCTACGTGATTTCTGAAATCTTGTTGCATGATTCGCGGATTTTTGCTACAAGATTTCAGGGAGCATTCCCTGCCATTCATGAAAAAGCAGGAAAGGAAAAAATTCTACTTATCCCACAACTGCTGTATAATCAGTACCCGTTTCGTATCTTCCGTCACCCGGAAACGGTCATCGCTACGCTCTCCTACCAGCCATACAATCTGGCCTGCAGAGCAAACCACATATTGATTTTCTTTCTGGAAAAGAGAAAACTTACGATCTGTCAGATAATCGCTGATCTTCTTTTTCCCTTTCATTCCGAAAGGAACAAATTTATCCCCCTGCCGCCATTTACGCACCGTGAGAGGTAGCACCACCTTGTCTGCATCCAAACAGGCCGTATCCTTATTCTTAGGGATGACAAAGTCTGGCATTATTTCCTGCGTTTCCATTGCAAGCCGGAACGGGGGCACATTTTCCTCCACTTCCTCATCCGCCAGCTTCCTCCTGCGAATAATCAACTCCGTCCTGTCGCGCAGTACCTCCCATCCGGCAGAAACAAACCTTTTTCCCGACTGGGCAGACAAACTGCGGAATACATCTCCTGCCTGGACAGAATTGAAACCTAACGGATGAAGAATCTCAAACAGCAAAGCCGCCGGAGCACTCTCTTCCATCAAACGAGAAATAAGAATATGACCGGACTTTTCCATCACCCTTTCTTTTCCCGCCTCTATCTCCTTATTATATATAAGAGAAACATCAGTCAGACGCCTTGATGTTTCAGCTATACTTTCACTGACAGAAGGATTCAGCTCACGCAACATCGGAAGAATATTCAGACGGATTTTATTACGCATATATTCATCTTGCAAATTGGTACTGTCTGTAACATAACCTTGACGCAAACAACGCAAATAATCCAAAATATCCTGACGGCTCACCTCCAACAAAGGCCGTACAATGCAGCCGTTATGCGGACTAATACCTTTCAAGCCATTGATTCCCGCGCCACGTATCAAATTCAATAAAAAAGTTTCCACACTATCATCCCGGTGATGGGCTACGGCAATAACAGCCCCCCCCCTCTCCTTACGCAGTTGTTCGAACCAATCATAGCGCATTTCGCGAGCCGCCATCTCAATAGAAACATGATGCCTCGAAGCATAAGTGACCGTATCAAAATGAGTAACATGCAAAGCCACTCCTAATCCTTTACACAACTCATTGACAAACCTTTCATCTCTATCGGATTCCTCACCACGAAGGTGAAAATTACAATGGGCAGCCTCACAATGATACCCTAAAACAAGCAAGACACGCAACAAAGCTACCGAATCTGCCCCGCCACTCAATGCCACTAACACCTTATCATGCAAGGTGAAAAGTTGTTTCTCCTCTATATACTTCTGAATATTCCAATGAAACATGGCACAAAGATAAGAGTTCTGCAAGACAAAAACAAAGTGCCCGTTCTTTATTTAAAAACAATCTAAATAATTTGCATACTTCTAAGTAATAACTTATCTTTGCAAAAAATTTAAAACAAAATGCGTTTATCCGAATTAAGAACAGGAGAAAAAGGCGTAATAGTCAAGGTTTTAGGCCACGGTGGTTTCCGCAAGCGAATCGTTGAAATGGGTTTTATTAAAGGAAAAACCGTAGAGGTAATCTTGAACGCCCCTTTGAAAGACCCTATAAAATACAGACTACTAGGTTACGAGATCTCCCTCCGAAGACAAGAGGCAGATATGATTGAGGTGGTAAGCGAGCAGGAAGCACGCACGATGCAAAACCCTTACCATGGTTCCATAACAGAAGATGTACCCGTGCCCGAATCAGAACTGGTGGCACTGGCAAAAGGCAAACGCCGTACAATCAATGTAGCCTTAGTAGGTAATCCCAATTGTGGAAAGACTTCGCTATTCAATATTGCATCCGGCGCCCACGAACATGTAGGAAACTACAGTGGTGTGACAGTAGATGCCAAGGAAGGTTTTTTCGACTTCCAAGGTTATCATTTCCGTATTGTAGATTTACCCGGAACCTATTCTCTTTCAGCCTATACTCCGGAAGAACTTTATGTACGCAAACATATCATTGAAGAAACTCCGGATGTAATTATCAATGTGGTAGACTCTTCTAACTTGGAACGTAATTTCTATCTTACCACCCAATTGATTGATATGAATGTGCGTATGGTTATCGCCTTGAATATGTACGATGAGCTGGAAGCCAGCGGAAATAAATTGGATTATACCCAATTAAGCCAGCTGATCGGGGTGCCTATGGTACCTACTGTCTGCCGACGGGGAGAAGGTGTAGACAAACTGTTCCATGTTATCATCGGTATTTACGAAGGAGGAGATTTCCTGTCACAAAAGGGCGAAATACGTTCTGAAATTCTGGAAGACCTGAGAGACTGGCACAAAACCTACGTACCCGACCACGAATTCGGAAGCCACAAAGAAGAGGAAGATGCCCGCCCACGCGGATATATGCGTCATATTCATATTAACCACGGTCCTGAACTGGAGCGCAGTATCGAAGAAGTCAAGAAAGCAATCAGTCAAAACGAAGACATACGCCATAAATATTCCACCCGCTTCCTATCCATCAAATTACTGGAAAACGATAGGGAAATAGAAAATTTCATCTCTACACTGCCTAATGGCAAAGAAATCATAGCGATACGCAACAAGGAAACATTACGTATCCGTAAAGTGATGAACGAAGACAGCGAGCAAGCTATTACGGATGCTAAATATGGTTTTATCACCGGAGCTTTGAAAGAAACATTCACCGACAATCATTTGGAAAAAGAACAAACGACCCGCGTGATAGACAGTATTGTGACACATCGCATTTGGGGATATCCTATTTTTTTCCTGTTTCTTTATATCATGTTTGAGGGAACCTTTGTTTTGGGTGACTATCCTATGCAAGGTATTGAATGGCTAGTAGACCAATTAGGCAACCTGATACGAAACAATATGGCTGAAGGTCCTTTGAAAGACTTACTGATAGATGGTATTATCGGTGGAGTGGGCGGTGTTATCGTTTTCCTGCCGAATATCCTCATATTATACTTTTTTATTTCTATATTGGAAGATTCGGGGTATATGGCACGCGCCGCATTTATCATGGATAAAATAATGCACCGGATGGGACTGCATGGCAAGTCCTTTATCCCACTGATTATGGGATTCGGTTGTAATGTACCTGCCATAATGGCAACACGTACTATAGAAGATCGAAAGTCCAGACTAATCACCATGTTGGTGAATCCTTTAATGTCCTGTAGTGCGCGTCTTCCCATATATTTAGTTATGATAGGTGCTTTTTTCCCTAACTGCGCCAGCTTTATGTTACTTTGTATCTATACAGCAGGTATTTTATTAGCAGTAATAATGGCCCGTATTTTCAGTAAATTTCTAGTGAAAGGAGAAGATTCTCCATTTGTGATGGAACTCCCCCCCTATCGTATGCCTACTTCTAAAAGTATCATGCGTCATACATGGGAAAAAGGAGCACAATATCTGAAAAAGATGGGAGGCATTATCATGATTGCCTCAATTATTATTTGGTTTCTAGGGTATTATCCACGGCATGATGCTCATGAAAGCGTAGCCGAACAACAAGAAAATTCATATATCGGACAAATAGGCAAAGCAATAGAGCCTGTTATCAAACCGCTAGGATTTGACTGGAAGTTAGGAATCGGACTTATTTCAGGTGTAGGCGCTAAAGAATTGGTAGTAAGTACACTAGGAGTATTATACACAAATGAAGGAGATGTGGAAAATGTGAATCTTTCTGACCGTATTCCCATTACTCCACTGGTTGCATTAGCTTACATGTTGTTTGTATTGATCTACTTCCCCTGTATTGCCACTTTCGCAGCAATCAAGCAAGAATCCGGCAGTTGGAAATGGGCCATATTCGCAGCAGGATACACCACTGGATTGGCTTGGCTTGTTGCATTTACCGTATTCCAAATAGGAAGTATTATCATTTAATAAACCTAAACCTAAAATTATTTGTTTATCAAGCATGGAATTACAACAAATTATAGTTATTGCAATCGTATGCCTCTGTACAATATGGATAAGTATACGTATCTTTCAGTATTTCAAGCGCATAAAGAACAATAGCAATCCGTGTGAATGCTGTAATTCTGATTGCGCCATGAAGTCTATGCACAACAAGCCAAAGTGCGGTTGCGAAAAAAATGCAGAAAAGTGAGAAAAAAATAGCAAAATATTTGCAGATTAAAAAAAATGTCGTACCTTTGCAACCGCAATCGAGAAACAAAGATTGATAACAATAAGGTTCCTTGGATGAGTGGCTTAGTCAGCGGTCTGCAAAACCGTGTACGGCGGTTCGAATCCGCCAGGAACCTCCTCATCACTTCAAAAATAAATATGCAAAAGGGAATAATCCATAGATTATTCCCCTTTTGCATATAATATATAAAAAGCAACGCCTTCAATTACTCAAAAGTATTCCTATTTACACCTACATTCAAAAGGTTTCTCGGCTCAGTTTGAAAAAGAACCTGGAATTATTTCTCTATTCCGAAGATTAAGGAGCGAGTCTTTCTATTTTCCAAACACCATCAGATTGAAGCATATAGAGAAAACGATCATGCAAACGATTTACCCTACCCTGCCAGAATTCAACACGAACAGGCATAACAGCAAAGCCTCCCCAGTATTCAGGGCGATCTATCTCTTTCCCTATCCAGCGCGTGGTTTCTTTCACAAAATCACGAATAAGTTGTATCCTGCTTTCTATCGGTTCGCTTTGAGGAGAAATACGGGCGCCAATACGACTCTTGTAAGGCCTTTTTCTAAAATATTCATCTGATTCCTGTGGAGATACTTTAGCCGCAATACCTTCTATATGAATTTGCCTTTCCAGTTCATGCCATACAAACGATATAGAGATAGATGGGTTATGAGCCAGATGTTTACCCTTGCGACTTCCATAGTTAGTATAAAAAATAAATTTGCCATCATGCAAATCTTTCAACAACACAGTCCGTATTGCCGGTTTCCCTTCCGGAGAAACAGTACCTACCAACATAGCCGTAGGCTCATTTACCTCCGCATCTATCGCTTCTTGCAGCCACTTTGTAAAAAGGACAAGTGGATTATCAGGAAGATCACTCCTTTTGAGACCACCCTTTGTATATTCCCTCCTGATTGTCGCCAAATCAGCCTTCATTATTTTTTCTTTAACTCTTAACCTATATTCTTTCATTAACACTTAAATATTCTTTACTCAATAAATTCCCCAAAAGACCATATCAAAATGGACACCATACCTCACATAAGTATGAAAACAATCTTCTAAAAGAAAAGGTTTAGCAATTTCTCACCGCTATGCATAATTGAAGAAGGACTTATTTTCATTTTTTTGAAATACAAAATCTTTTTGCAAACCATACATTTTCAATCATTCCACTACACACATTTTTCTGTAATACAAGAAGATATATTTTTGATAGATTTAATTTTCATAGACAATACTAGCTACAACAGAAGACAAATTATCCTTTTTTATTGCAAAATCACCCTACAATAAGAACTAAAGCCTACACTTGTTTGTTAAATAGAAAAATAAGAATAGCAAAACGACTTGCTACCAATGCACAAACTATTTAATTAAATAATGATTGACTGTTTATGAAAATCTTATTAATAGGAGAGTATAGCAATATACATTGGACTTTAGCAAAAGCCTTAAGAAATATGGGACATAGAGTCGATGTATTATCCCACAGCAATTTATGGCTAAACAACTCTGACTATCTCTATCCCAACCGGTCATCAATCCGTTGGGGAGTTCTTAAAAACACGTTCAATTTACTGAAAACCCTTCCCCAACTCAGAGGATATGATGTGGTACAACTTGTCAACCCTTACTTTTTAGAATTAAAACCCGAACTGCTTCAGTACGTATTCCAATATCTTAAAAAGAACAACAAGAAGATATTTTTAGGAGGGTTTGAATATGATTTTTACTGGATTTACATGTGCTTAAATAAAAACGCTCTCCGATATAATGATTTTTATGCCAATGGCACTTTTCGTGACACCATTGACAACAAAATGGCAATTATAAATTGGATGCATGGATTCAGAGGAAAATTAAACCGTATCATCGCGAACAATTGTAATGGAATCATCACCAGTCTTTACGAATCCTATTTAGCCTACCAACCCTATTTCTCTGGAAAAACCAAATACATTCCTTTCCCGATAGAATCATTGCCTCACCCACAAATCCCTTTTAAAAAAATAGAAAAAGTAAAATTCTATATCAGTCTAAAACATCATCGTGAAGAATGGAAGGGAAAAGACGAACTTTATAGCGCCCTCTATAAATTATATTACAGACATCCATCTGCATGCGAAATCAAACAAACCGTTTTCACTCCGTATGATGAATGTGAACATTTTATGGACGGGTGCGATGTAATGTTAGATCAGCTTTATTCTTATTCTCCGGGATTAAATGCATTATACGCCATGAGCAAAGGAATTGTAGTGGTGGGAGGTGCAGAAGAGGAACATTACAACTTATTAGGCGAAGACAGACTTCGCCCTATCATCAACGTACGCCCCGAAGGAAATGACATTTATAACAAACTAGAGAGTTTATTAGCCAATACAAATAAAATTTCTCAATTATCTGCCGACAGCATTGAATATATTAAAAAACACCATTGTCCAATAAAGGTGGCTAAAGAATGTTTGGATTTTTGGGAGAAAAATTAATTCCACCTATTAACACTTCACTATCAGCACCTTATTATTTCCATCAAAAAATATATCTAAAAAAAAAGAGCAAAAGGTTTGCATATTTCAATTTATCCCCTTATCTTTGCACCGCGTTTGAGAGATAACGCTTCTGATAAGAAGGAAGTTTGGGTGAGTGGCTGAAACCACCAGTTTGCTAAACTGACGTACGGGTAACCGTACCGGGGGTTCGAATCCCCCAGCTTCCGCGAATAAGTCGTAAATTAATTTTACGACTTATTTTTTATATTCATTTTTCAACAGTTTGCTGTCAAGGCTTTCGGGAGGAAGAGTAAAGGTGCTTTTTAGACTTTCAATTTTACTACATAAAACATATGATACTTCTTCATAGAAATTAAATTCCGATTTATAATAGTAATAGCATAAAAAAAATCATTTTTTATTTTGCAGATTAAAAACAAACTTCTAACTTTGCACCGTCTTAGAAAAAGAATTAAGACTAACTGATGGCGGTATCGTCTAGTGGCCTAGGACGCAGCCCTCTCACGGCTGAAACTCGGGTTCGATTCCCGGTTCCGCTACTTTTAGAAGCTAATTGGTTTATTGTCACCAATTAGCTTTATTTTTTATGGAATTGTTATAAAGAGTCCTTATTGTTTTTTCATTTATTGACCACTTTATACTTAAAAATGCACAAGTATTCGCATTATACCTACTAATAGTGATGCATAGCTCACAAAAAAGGAGTACCTTTGCAGCCCTAAATCTCTTAATAATGGAATAACAGTATGGAAATGAACAAAGTTTTTAAGGATGGATTGTGGAGTAAGGAAATTAATGTTTCAGACTTCGTACATACCAACATTACCCCTTATGAGGGCGATGCCTCATTTCTGGCAGGCCCCACAGAGCGAACTAAAAAAGTGTGGAACGAATGCCTCAAGGCACTAGAAGAAGAACGTGCCAATAACGGAGTTCGTTCCCTTGATAATGTAACAGTATCTACCATCACCTCACATAAAGCAGGATACATTGACCGTGAAAACGAACTGATTGTAGGTCTTCAAACGGATGAACTTTTGCGCCGTGCCATCAAACCTTATGGTGGTATCAAAGTCGTAGAAAAAGCCTGCCATGAAAACGGTGTGGAAGTAGATGAAAAAGTAAAGGATATCTTTACTCATTATCGCAAAACCCATAATGATGGCGTATTTGATGCTTACACCGAAGAAATCCGCTCTTTCCGTTCACTCGGTTTCCTGACCGGTCTGCCCGATAATTATGCACGCGGGCGTATCATCGGTGACTACCGCCGTTTGGCACTGTATGGTATCGACCGACTGATTGAAGCAAAACAAGAAGATTTGCACAATATCACCAGTCCGATGACCGATGCCCGTATCCGCCTGCGCGAAGAAGTAGCCGAACAAATCAAAGCACTGAAAGAAATAAAGATATTGGGTGAATATTACGGACTCGACTTGGGTCGTCCCGCTACTAATGCACAAGAAGCTGTTCAGTGGGTTTATATGGCATATCTTGCTGCCGTGAAAGAACAAGATGGAGCAGCTATGTCATTGGGCAACGTTTCTTCATTCCTGGATATCTATATTCAATATGATTTGGATCATGGTAAAATTGACGAGTCATTTGCGCAGGAACTGGTAGACCAGTTCATTATCAAGTTGCGTATGGTCCGTCATCTGCGTATGCAATCATACAACGATATCTTTGCAGGTGATCCCACCTGGGTAACCGAGTCTATCGGCGGACGCTTCAACGACGGACGTACCAAGGTTACAAAAACTTCCTTCCGTTTCTTGCAGACACTATACAATCTGGGTCCGTCACCCGAACCTAATATGACTGTACTGTGGAGTCCGGAATTGCCGGAAGGTTTCAAAGAATTCTGTGCACAAGTTTCTATCGACACTTCTTCTATACAATACGAAAACGACACGCTGATGCGCGAAGTGCGTAACTGTGATGATTATGGTATCGCCTGCTGCGTTTCTTATCAGGCTATCGGCAAACAAATCCAGTTCTTCGGAGCACGTTGCAATCTGGCTAAAGCCCTATTGCTGGCTATCAATGGCGGACGTTGTGAGAATACAGGAACTGTAATGGTGAAAGATATTCCTGTATTGACAGGGGACTTGCTGAACTTTGAAGAAGTATGGTCTAATTATAAGAAAGTATTAATGCAAATTGCACGTGTGTATAATGATGCGATGAATATCATTCACTATATGCACGATAAATATTATTATGAAAAGGCTCAAATGGCATTCATTGATACCGATCCACGTATCAATCTGGCATATGGCGTAGCCGGTCTGTCCATTGCCATTGACTCATTGTCTGCCATCAAATACGGCAAAGTACGTGCCAAACGTAATGATATAGGTTTGACCGAAGGCTTTGATATTGAAAATGCATATCCTTGCTTCGGTAATGATGATGACCGCGTAGACCACTTAGGGGTAGATTTGGTTTATTTCTTCAGTGAAGAATTAAAGAAACATCCGGTATACAAAAATGCCCGCCCTACCCTGTCACTGCTGACTATCACCTCCAATGTAATGTACGGCAAGAAAACAGGTGCCACTCCTGATGGTCGTGCCAAAGGAGTGGCTTTCGCTCCGGGTGCCAACCCGATGCACGGACGTGACAAGAACGGTGCCATCGCCTCATTGAGTTCTGTAGCCAAACTACGCTATCGTGATGCCCAGGACGGCATCAGTAACACGTTCTCTATCGTACCAAAATCACTAGGGGTAGACCAGGAAACCCGTATAGAGAACCTGGTAACCATGATGGACGGTTATTTCACCAAAGGAGCACATCATCTGAATGTAAATGTGCTGAACCGTGAAATGTTGGAAGATGCAATGGAACATCCTGAAAAATACCCGCAACTAACCATCCGCGTATCAGGTTATGCCGTAAACTTCATCAAATTGAGCCGTGAACATCAGCTGGAAGTAATCAGCCGTTCTTTCCACGAAAGAATGTAACATCACATATACATTCATCGTAGGGGCGGGTTTTAAACCTGCCCTTACCAGTTTAAAGACAAACCATTATGATCAGAGTCCATTCTTACGAGTCAATGGGGACGTTTGACGGTCCCGGTTTACGCTTAGTCGTATTTTTACAAGGATGCAATTTCCGATGCCTCTATTGTGCCAACCCCGACACAATTGACACCAAAGGTGAAAGTACGGAAACAACAATAGACGAAATTGTGCGTATGGCCGTCAGCCAAAAAGCTTTTTTCGGTAAAAAAGGAGGTGTGACTTTCAGCGGCGGCGAGCCTACATTGCAAGCAAAAGCACTGATTCCGTTATTCCAGCGATTAAAAGAACAAAGCATCCACATCTGTATAGATACCAACGGCAGTATATGGAATGAAGAAGTAAAGGAACTGCTACAATGGACAGACCTCGTATTATTAGACATCAAGGAATTTAATAATGTGCGCCATCGGCAACTGACAGAACGCAGCAACGAACAAACCATACGTACCGCCGGATGGCTTGAAAAAAACGGAAAGCCTTTTTGGTTGCGCTATGTATTAGTTCCAGGCTATAGTTCCTTTGAGGAAGATATACGGGCATTAGGAGAGCACTTCAAGAATTATCAAATGATTCAAAGAGTAGAAATACTACCTTATCATACATTAGGCGTACACAAATATGAAGCCATGGGAAAAGAATACAAACTAAACGGAATAAAAGAAAATACTCTAAAACAATTGGAAACAGCCAAAACGTTATTTGGTGAATATTTCAATACCGTATATTTAAATTAAAAATATACTGAAGACAAGATGTTGCTATAAATCAATGGAAATATTTCATCATTTCAATAAAATTATCTAATTTCGCATCTAAAACATAAATTATTATAAATATGAAAAGACTACTATTACTCTGCCTAACTTACATTATGTGTGTAGGCAACCATCAGATGGCTGCTCAAGACTCTTCTGAAAGTCCTGGTATTTTTAATTCATTAGCTGTAGGCGTCAGTGCAAGTACCACAGGTATAGGTATTGATGTAGCCAGTCCTATAGGAAGTTACTTGGCTGTACGTGCAGGAGTTTCTTTTATGCCGAACTTTACTTATTCTACAGATGTGGATGTAGATATTGAAGGTTCTTATGAAGGAAATATACCTACCAGCATAGATGTAGAAGGAGGAATGGGACGTACTGCCGGTGAAATATTGCTGAATGTATATCCTTTCAAATCATCCAGTTTTTTTGTATGCGGTGGTGCTTATTTCGGAGGAGGAAAACTCATCAAGATTAAAGGGCACAGCGATGAGTTGGCAGAACTGATTAAAGAAGGACAAGAAGTAGGTATTGAAATCGGAAACTATCGTATACCTGTAGATCAGAACGGAAATATATCTGGTGGTTTGAAGGTTTCTTCATTCCGTCCTTATCTTGGACTAGGTTTCGGAAGAGCGATTCCTAAGAAACGAATTGGCTTCATGTTCGAAATGGGTGTGCAATTCCATAACACTCCCAAAGTATATACCAATAACGGAGATTTGTCTGATTTAACAGCAGAAGCTGATAATGATTTCACTGATATCATAGACAAACTTACTGTCTATCCGGTACTTAAGTTCCGTTTGTGTGGCAAAATATTCTAATAATATTCTATAAAATAAAAGGAGATGAGCCCTATAATTTTCGCCTCATCTCCTTTTTATATATAAGAAACAATACACTTATATCAGCACCACCATCACATCACGTGCCCCATGAGCACCCATTACCAAAGCCTGCTCAATATCAGCCGTCTTTGACGGACCGGAAATAAAGGTTCCGAAGCCATATTCGCCTGTATCAATCAGTTTATATGCTTCATGCATATTGTTCACAATCTTATTCTTGTTTAGAAGAATAACCAATTTTTCGGCAATAAAATAAATGGCACGCTGCTTTACATCCTGTTCTATCCATACCGCACCATTCTCCGCAACCCCAATCTTTCCATCTATAACGGCCAAATCCGTCCCATTCAGTTCTGCAGGGTCTTCCACATCATCGGGATTAAATGTCGCACATGTAATAGTCTTCAGATTAGAAGCGATGCGTTTGGCTCCAGGATAAGCCTTTTTAATGAAATCATTCACGTCCTCCTCTTTCTCCAAAAGAATGGCTTCCCCTCCTACCTGCTTCATGATGAGATAAAACTGTTCCACCTTACTGGGATAAGTTAATGCCATATCTTCCAATGGCTTTAAATCCGGTTTCTCATATTTTACATGTGTAGCACGCCGGATGCTCTGCAATATATCTTCTCTGCTGCTCATAATTACTTCACTTTACCTTTCTTCCACATTTCATTGAAACTCTCCTTAGCAAATTTCGGCATCTCACGCCCTTTTCCCCAGTCATTCAATCCGTTATAGATAAGAAAACGTGGCATTCCGTTTACCAATGGCGCCCATTTTAATGCCATATTGAATATCAAAGGGCGATTCATCATGAATTCCATGCCACCGGACATTACCCTTTTCATCCGGTCTGCCTTACCCAATTTATCCAAATCCTGACGCCACAGATAGATCTGCTCCGCCAAATCCACCTTAGCCGGACACACAAACGAACAGGAATAACACAAAGAACAAGCCGACACATTGTCATAATAATGCAACGGCGCCTTCAACATTCCCAGGTTAATCCCGATAGGGCCGGGAATAAAATAAGTATAAGAGTACCCCCCACTACGTCTATATACAGGACATGTATTCATACAGGCTCCACAACGGATACAATTCAAAGTTTTGATATGCTTTTGGTCGGCCAATATCTTACTACGTCCGTTATCTACAATAATAATGTGAAGCTCCCCACCCTCTCTAGGCTTTCGGTAATGAGAAGTATATGTAGTAATGGGTTGTCCTGTAGCCGAACGGGCCAACAAGCGGGTGAACACTCCTAAAGATTCACGGTCCGGCACAATTTTTTCCATACCAAAAGCTGCAATCTGTAATTTAGGCTGGGAAGTACCCATATCCGCATTTCCTTCATTGGTACATACCACAATCTCACCAGTAGAAGCTACAGCAAAGTTAGCACCTGTCATAGCCGCCTCAGCATGAATAAATTTCTGACGGAGATTCTTCCGGGCTGCATGTGTAAGGTAAGTAGGGTCAAAATTTCCTTTCTCCGTACCCATCTCTCGCTCGAAAAGCTCACCTACCTGTTCACGTTTGATATGAATAGCGGGTAATACAATATGGCTTGGCTTCAGATGCATCAATTGCAAGATACGCTCTCCCAAGTCACTTTCTACCACTTCAATTCCTTTGTTTTCCAAAAAAGGGTTGAGTTCGCATTCCTCGGCCAACATGGATTTGCTTTTTATAAAATGCTTCACTCCGTGCTGGTTCAGAATATTGTAGACAATATTACAATACTCATCCGCGTCCTTTGCCCAATAGACATGGGCTCCATTAGCACGCGCATTGTTTTCAAACTCCACCAATAATTCATCCAAATGGCTGTTACTATATAGTTTAGTAGCACATGCCATATTACGCAATTCCTCCCATTCGGGAACTTCTTTACTCAGTCTGTCACGCTTTGCCCTAACCAGCCAAAGTGTTTCGTCATGCCATGCGGCCTGTTTCTTGTTTTTCAGAAACTCCGCAGCCGCTTTTGAATGTTTCGTACTCATAATCCTGCCGCTAAGATTTCAACAATGTGCAATGTCTTGATAGGAAGTTTGTCACGGGCAATGATGCCATTCTGATGCATCAGGCACGAACTGTCGGCCCCCACAATGTATTCAGCACCGGTAGCGATATGACGCATCACCTTGTCATGCCCCATCTGCACGGAAACCGCATCTTCCTCTACGGCAAACATACCGCCGAAACCGCAACATTCGTCTTTACGTTCCGGTTCCACAACTTCCACTCCTTCTACCAAAGAGAGCAAATCACGCAGTTTGCTGAAATAAGGAATATTAAGTTCGCTGGCAGAAGAAAGTTTCATCAATCTCACTCCATGACAACTGTTTTGCAGACTCACTTTATGTGGAAACTTGGCTTTCAACGAAGAAGGTCTGACGATATCATGAATAAACTCACAGATATCATATATCTTACCTTCGCTGGCGCACCGATGTTTGTCTTCTTTCAACAAACGACTGTAGTTATCACGCACAAAAACGACGCAACTGGCCGAAGGACCTACTATATAATCGTAATTCTTAAACTGTTCGTCAAAATGGCGGGCTAAATCTACCGCTTTATTCTCGAAACCTGCATTCGCCATCGGTTGACCGCAACAAGTCTGGTTGAGAGGATAATCCACGTCCACTCCCAGACTTTTCAGCAGCTTGTACGAGGCTATCCCCACCTGCGGATATACCGCATTGATATAACAAGGAATAAATAAACCTACTTTCATTGTCATTAGTTAATATGTGTCCTATACTGAATAACAAAGTTAGAGGATATTTGTTAAGAAAACAACGAGATTTCTAACGAATAATGAAGCGGAATAGGTAAAAAAACATAATATTGTGGGTAAAAGCCTTACTAATAAAAAAGCACTCCCCGCGAATCACTTCGCAGGGAGTGCTTTTAACTAATAACTAACTTTGTGGTTTACGTAATTTCTATATGACTAACTTATAGTGCAAAGATAGAGGTTAGAGGCCACATCCACAATCACTTCATTTAGGTATTCTATCTTATTCCACTCACTATTTATAGGTATTATAAGTTCATCTTCACCTCGCTTAGTTCAACCAGTTTATTTACGATAGCGTAAATAGTCAATCCGGCAGGTGAATGTATCTGTAGCTTGCGCGCAATATTCCGGCGGTGAGTTATCACCGTATGAATGGAGAGGAACAGTTTTTCCGCCGTTTCCTTATTTGTCATTCCACGTACCACGCAACAAATAATTTCTTTCTCACGCTGGCTCAACGTTTCCTGTTCGCCATCCGTCTCATCCACACCAAGATTCATCAGATCTACTAACTTTTTATTTAAAACTTCGATGTCATCATACAGCGCTATACTCTCATCGTAACCCTTCAACAAATTTGTATCTGTGACTGAACACAGCAAAGAAACGCACTTGGTAGATGCCTGTGGATAGTTCGATTTAAACTCGTCCACGTTAAACCATCCTCCGAAAGTAGGATTTATAATTAGAATATCCGGCTGATGTCCCTGCATACAATTCTGCAGTCCTTCAAGAGAAGTTATTTCCACCGGCTGTATTGTAAGATCAGGCATGCGCTTCAGCACAGCCACAAGTCCGCTACGCACAATGACTGACGTTTCGGCCACCGCAACGTGCACAGGTTCTGTCCGTTTCATTTCCCCTCCTTTTCTAGCCTAAGTACAGCAGGCACAAACAAGTAGTCCTCTACGCGGCAATGGGATGCCAAATCTTGTTCACAACTGAATATGTCGAATAATACGGCGTTCAACAAATGGTTATTTCCTTTTGCCGGATAATATTTAATAATGATGTTTTTTAGCTCAGTCAGTGTCGCATCTATCTGATCATGCCTGCGGGCAAACTGTGAGATACGGAATCCTCCCGTTTCTCGTCCTGCCATCAGATTCTCTACGTAGGTAAACACATTCATATCTTCATAATCCATGTGTTTACGCACTTCTCCGGCATACTGATCAAAAAATTTCAAAATGAGAAATGCAACCTCATTTTCCGTGGAACAATCTATAGCTTCTATCAGTTTACGACGTATAGTAGGCAGACAGAAATCAAGGAAATAATGATGTGCCTGTTTTAAATAATTCATCAATGAAGGCATAGAAATGTCCTTCACATCGTCCTCCATCCGGTCGCTATCTTCAATCATGAAGTTCACCACCGCAAGGAAAGTACGACAATCCACTCCATTTTCACGGCACACCTCCTGTACAGTCTTGTCTCCAAACCCCAACGAAAGATCAAAACGGCTCATTACCTGTAGCAATGTATAGTTATCACAGATAAGATAACTCATTTTGTCCGTCGGAGTATATTTACTTGTTTTATACATAGTTATGTTTTTGGTTTCTCTTTATGGCCGCAAAGTTACGGAAAATCACTAGGGTTATCAATCACTATAAATAGGTATTTTTTCTTGTACCCCATAATTCCCGTTCAACTAGCCAATGACAGTCTTCTAATTATACATTAATATATAGCCGTTAAGATAAGTGGCAAGAATCAACCACAAAAGATAAGGAACAAAAAGGTATGCCGAAGATTTCTTCACCGGATAACTTTCTATCATATAATAAACAACAAGCACATCCAGCACCAAAATGTTTGCAAAACCTAGCAACGGACTCCGGAGATAAAAGAAGAAAATGCTCCATGTAAAATTAAACAAGAGCTGGAACCCGAATAATCTGATAATCATTTGTCGTCTTATTGTCCACATATGCCAAATCAACCCGATAGAAATTCCCATGCACAGATAGATAAGGCTCCAAGCAATGGGAAAAGCCATATCAGGTGGTGTAAGAGAAGGTTTGTCCAATGTAGGATACCAGTTGAGTATGGCCTCCGACTGAAAATAAGAAGCAGTACAGCCTACACCAAAACAGATGAGTATGGCAATCAGTATGGGGATTATTTTTTTCATAAGGAGAATTATTTCTATTTATACTATGATTAACAAACCAATCTCTGGATTTGTTGCAGAAACAGAACACTTCTCCCATACAGGTATCTAAAAAACGTGCTCCCATTCGTTCGCTTACGATGGGAGCACTTACAACACAAAAACTAAACTAGACTTAACTAAACTATTCTATTAAGAAGTTTCACAACTTCCCTTGTCTATGCCGCAAATATAAAAAGATTATTTCTTTTTAGCAAAAGGATATCGACAAAATATCAACTTTTATCGTTCAAATATCAACTTTTTCAAACAGAATGACTATTTAAGTACATCTGTAACTCCTGTTTATAACTATCGGAAATCGGAATATACTCCTTACCGAAAACAATCCGCCCCCGGTCAACCACCTTGATTTTACTCTTTTGCACTATAAACGAGCGATGTACGCGAATGAAACGACTAGAAGGAAGCTTCTCTTCCATAGCTTTCATACTGACAAGTGACAAGATAGCTTTCGGCTCATCCTCCACATGTATTTTAATATAATCCTTCAACCCTTCTATATATAGTATTCGGTCTAAAGCAATTCGGAGCAATTTATAATCACTTTTTACATATATACAATCATCCGCCTCATCAGCATCAACACCATTATCTGCCTTCTGTTTCAGTTCATACCATTGCACCGCTTTATTCACCGATTGCAAAAAATCGACATAGCTGATAGGTTTCAACAAATAGTCCAAGGCATTGACTTTATAACTATCCAAGGCATACTGTCCGAATGCAGTAGTAAAAATAATCCTTGTTTCGGGACTGACCATGCGTGAAAACTCCAAACCGTTCAACTCGGGCATTTGAATATCAAGGAACAAGACATGTACCTCCTCGCGGAGAGGAATTTCTGTCATAGCTTGCACCGCGCTGGAATACCTCCCTACCAACCGGAGAAAAGAAGTTTTTTCCACATAGCTTCTCAGCAATTCTAAAGCCAGCGGCTCATCATCTACAATAGCACAATTCAGTATCATAAGCTTTTAGTCTGTATAGTTAATATAGAAGAATATACCTGTCCGTTCTCACTGATCCCTTTTATCCATTCGTAATGTCCCGGATAAATCAGTTCCAACCGTTTGCTTACCTGTTCCAGCCCCACCCCGCTTCCACTTTTATCTTGCCCAGACTTCGGATGATTGCTGTTAAGGATCTCACATCTCACCGTACCATCCGTATGCCCGAAGATAGAAATACTGATAAAACTGTCTACCGTGGGGCTGATGCCATGCTTGAACGCATTTTCTATCAGTGATATGAAAATAAGGGGAGCGATCTGCAACGCACCTCCGGAGTCTACCTCCAAATTCACACTTACTTCTACCTGCTGTGGCAGACGGATACGCATCAAAGCTACATAATTACGGATAAAGTCCAATTCTTTTTCAAGTGGGACAAAAGTCTGCTGATTGTCATAGAGCACATGCCGCAACAATTTGCTCAGTTCCTGTACCGCCTCCTGCGCCTTGTCACTGTTAAAAGCAATCAAGGCATAAATATTATTTAATGTATTGAGCAGAAAATGAGGATTCAGCTGGTTCTTCAAGTTTTTCAGCTCCGCTTCCGTCTTTTGCCTCTCAGCTTCTATCAAACGCTCTTCCGCCTGACGCCAACGCAGACTGGTACGAATGGCCGCACCCAACCCGGCGACAAATATCATCATCCCCATATCCCGCGCATAGAATATCCATCGAGGTGGAATATGACGCGCAAATTCAGGAGGCGGAGGCGTACTTATACTTTCCAGAAATACATGAAGAAGCACACTCAGGCAGAGTATCAGCACGGCATTGCTCAGAATATACTTACGCATTTCATCCGTGAACATATAGCGGGGAACCAGCCACAAGTAATTGACATAGAAGATAACGAAATAGCACAGAGGAACACAACTGTGCCGCAAGAATTGGGCCAGGTTAAAGCCGCTTCCCCGGTCCATAAAGACCAACGGGAAGCCAAATATGAGCAGCCAACTGACGATATGGATGCTCAGTTCCAAAAAACGTCGCTGTGAAAATAATTGTTTCATATAGGCAAAGATAAGAAAGATTAGGTTAGAAATAAGATTTCTACGGCTCTTATTCTGTTATTCATACGTTCAAGTTTGGCTTCCCACAGCTATGGGCCGCGCTCTTCACAGTTATGGAGAGCGCAACCCATAGTTATGAGGAGCGCTCTCCACAACCGTGGGGAGGCAAACCCGAACGTATGTTCCGGCATTTCTCTCCATACAGAAAACCTTTTCCGCCCTTATTCATAACGCAAAGCGTCTATCGGGTCAAGGTCTGCGGCCTTCTTTGCCGGATACCATCCGAAGAACACACCAGTAACGGTACATACCAGAAAGGAGAGCAACACGCTCCAAGGTTGGATAAACACAGGCCAATGCGCTATTGCCTTAATCATAAAGCTGGCTCCGCAACCTATAATCACTCCTATCAAGCCACCCGTGATACTGATCAGGATAGCCTCTATCAAAAACTGGCTCAGAATATCGACCCCTCGTGCCCCGACCGACATGCGCAGACCGATTTCACGGGTACGTTCTGTTACAGACACATACATAATATTCATGATACCAATACCTCCGACTACCAGAGAGATGCCGGCAATACAAGCCAGCAAAGTGGTCATCAGGTCCGTTGTGGTGTTGAGCATACTGCTCAGTTCCTGCTGGGTGCGGATGGTAAAGTCGTCAGCGTCCGTTTCTTTCAGCTTATGTTCACGGCGCAGGATGGTCGTTATCTCATCTACTGCTTCCTCGGTCATTTCTTCTGTCAGAGCCGAAGCAAAAATTCCACTTAGGTAAGTCTGTGCCAGCAGTCGTTTCATCACCGTGCTATAAGGAGCCAGTACCACATCGTCCTGGTCCATGCCCATCGAGTTATACCCTTTTGATTTCAGCACACCGATTACCCGGAAAGGAATCTGGTTACAACGAATCACTTTCCCTATCGGATCCGATCCGTCGGGAAAAAGATTATCGACAATGGTCTTGCCGATGACACAGACCTTGGCTGACGTACGGATGTCATTCTCGGTAAACATCTCCCCCTGTTCCACGGTGAGCTGGCGTATGGTAAGATAATCCATACTTACACCACTCACCGAAGACGGGTAATTGTTGGCCCCCGCAACAAGTTGCCCCGAAGAAGAAACGTTGGGACTGATGCCGGAGAGATAAGTACACTCTTCGCTCAACTTTTCATAATTTTCCAGTTTCAGTGTCTGCATGGCCGAAGGGTCTTGGCGGACCCCTCCACGCATCTCTGCTCCCGGATGAATCATAATCATGTTTGACCCCATCTCCGAGATTTGTTGCTGGATGCTCTTTTTCGAGCCCTGACCGATGGCAAGCATAGCAATGACTGATGCCACACCGATGATGATCCCCAACATGGTGAGGAAAGCGCGGAGCTTGTTGTTGGCAAGGGCCCGGAGAGCTATTTTAAATAGATTTGTTCCGTTCATAATGATTCTTTTTTATGGTTAGTCCTCGTCATTCTTGGGCAAGGCAGCCAGTGCGGCAGCGGCCGAAAGGATCTGAGGATTGACGGTGTCTTCCACTACATGCCCGTCACGCAAGCGGATATTACGGCTGCTATACTGGGCTATTTCGGGATTGTGAGTGACAAAAATAAGCGTACGGCCTTCGGCGTGCAACTTTTGGAAAAGCACCAGAATCTCGAAAGAGGTACGGGTATCCAGATTACCGGTCGCCTCATCAGCCAAAATAACGGCAGGATTATTCACCAAGGCACGGGCAATGGCCACACGTTGCATCTGTCCGCCGGACATCTGATTGGATTTATGTTCCAGACGGTCACCCAGTCCCACAGCTATCAGTGATTCAATGGCACGTTTCCGTCTTTCGGAAGCCGATACGGACGAGTTATACATCAAGGGCAACTCCACATTCTCTACGGCAGTCGTCTTAGGCAACAGATTATAGTTCTGAAATACGAAACCTATTTTACGATTGCGCAACACAGCCCTCTGAGGTTTGCTCATGGTACGCACGGACACACCATCCAACAGGTATTCACCACTGGTAGGGGTATCAAGACATCCCAAAGTATTCAGCAGAGTGGACTTGCCGGAACCGGAAGTACCCATGATCGTAACAAACTCTCCCTCGTAGATGGTAAAAGAGATGCCACGCAGGGCGTGGACGGTTTCATCGCCTACCTGGAAGTTCCGTTTTATATTTTGTAATTCGATTATCTTTTTCATGTGATTTATTCTTTCAATGTAAACGGAAGCATTACCTTTTATTACTTGTTCTTTTTCTTATTGCTTCCCGGAGGGCCTGGCATGAACGGACTTCTTTCACCTTCTCCGGCAGACGGTTCTTCCATTCCAGGCATAGCACCTTTCACTACCGTTTCTGTCACTACCGGTGTATTTTCAGTGATGCCACTCACAATCTCTGTCTTGCTGCCATCAGTAATACCTATTTTTACAGGATGGGCGGTAAAGGTATTGTTATCCAGTGTCCACACTTTATGACTGCTCTGGCAATCGTTTATCTTACGGCCTCCCACTATGTCCTTGTTGGGAGTAAAGCGCAAAGCCTTGTTGGGAACGGTCAACACATTATCCTTGGTCAATGTATAAATGGTAGCGTTGGCGGTAAGACGCGGTTTCAGTTTCAAATCGGGATTATCAGCTGTTATCACTACCTCATAAGTAACTACAGTGGTGCTGGTGGTTGTTGAAGAGCTGCTGCTCGTGCTGTTCGTGCTCCCCAAACGAATCTGTCTGACTACTCCTTCGAACACATCGTCGGGATAAGCATCCACGGTAAAGGTTACACGGGCTCCTTCCTCCACCCCGGCAATATCGGCTTCATCCACATCGGCCACCACTTGCATCTTGGTCAAGTCGGCAGCGATGGTGAACAGTGTCGGAGTCTCGAAACCGGATGCTACGGTCTGTCCTTCTTCCACATCACGGCTGGTCACCACTCCATCAATGGGCGAGGTGATGGTTGCGTATGACAGGTTACGCTCAGCCTTTGCCAGAGCCGCCTTGCTTTGCTCCAATGCACTTTGGGCACGTTGGAAATTATAAACCGTTTCTTCATAATCCGTATCGCTGATTAATTGCTTCTCGTGCAGCTTACGGTTACGGTCGTATAATTTCTTCTGATAGTCGTACTCTGCCTTATTGCCGTCATAGGTGGCCTTTGCCGACTGAAGTTCACTTTGCAATGTCACTTTATCCATCTCGGCTATCAATTCTCCTTTCTTTACCACGGAGTTGTAATCCACATAAATCTTATCAATGATACCGGATACCTGCGTACCCACTTCCACCTCTGTCACCGGCTCTATGGTTCCGGTAGCAGTGATGAAATTGCTGACATTGCCTTTCGTTACAGCTTCCGTTGCGAAATCGACCGTACTTTTCCCCTCCGGTCCGCCAAGCATCCAGAAACCGCCTGCCACGACCACTACGGCTACCGCTGTAGTGAGGATAATTTTCTTCTTTTCCATAATATAATATGTATAGCGTTATGATTATAATTTTATATCCTGACCTGCATAGAAGTTCAGTAAAGTCCGGTCCAGGATAGCCATATATTTGGCCTGGATACGTTGCTGCTGTGCACTGAGCAGGTTATTTTTCTCGGTAAGCAACTCTACGGTATTCTTCATTCCCAAATTGAACTGCTCGCTGACCATCTCGTAACTGGCCTGGCTACTTTTCAGTTTGCTTTCGGCCGCCGCATATTGCTCTTGAGCGTTAGTAGCGTCCAGCCACAGACTTTCTATATTCTTATAGAGTTCCTTTTGCTTGTTTATCAAATCGAGCAGACTACTGTCATATTGCAAGCGTGCCTTCTGTACGGCACTTTTATTCTGGCGGTTATCAAAAATCGGGATGTTTATGTTCACCCCTATCATATTGTTCCAGCCATACTTCATTTGTTTGCTCCAGCTATTGTCACTGGCACTGTTTGTCATACTCCCCGTAGATGCACTCAGACTGATGGTAGGGAGATAGCCGGCTTTAGCCACTGATATATCCAGTTTGGAATTCTCGATGCTCAACTTGCTGCTTTGGATTTCCGGACGTGATGCCAAAGCCTGCTGATAAACATCCTCCTGAGCAGGCAGCGGTTGCAAGACATGCTCATCGGCCAGTTCGGGAAGAACCAAATCCATTTCTTCCGTACCGTCCAGTTCCAACAACTGCTTCAACTGCAATTTATAGTCGCGCAAAGAACTTTCAGAGGTCACCAACTGATATTTGTCACTGCTTACCTGTGATTCCAGCTGCGCCAAATCGGCCTTCGAAATACTCCCTTCCTGAAAGAGCTCTTTGCCCCTGTCGTATGTGGCCTGGCTCACCTGTAAGGTATTCCGGTTAATCTTCACCGACTCGTCGGCATAAAGTATCTGGATGAAAATTTGTGCAATCTGCTCTTGCAGAGAGTTCTCCGTTTCGGTTACGGCAAGCCCTGCTATCTGCTGACTAGTTCTCCTCTGCTTGATCGTATTCAAGCGTTTGTTACCGTTCCACAAGGTCCACTGCGCGTTCAGACCATAGTTTCCATTATAAGTGGTTTTACTATCACTACTGATGATCTCCGTTCCGCTTACCGTGTTACTGGTTTCCTGATACGGACGGTTCGTCACATTCTGTCCTGTGCTGAACGACAGACTGGGAAAGAGGGCGGCTTTGGCGGTTTTCACGTCTACCGAGCTCTCTTCCAATGAGATTTTATCCTGCTGCAATTGGATATTTTTCTCCAATGCATAGTCAATGCAGTCGTCCAGCGTCCATTTTTTGGCTTCTTGGGCGGAAACCGAAGTAACCGCGGCCAAAATCATTGCGAAATATACTACTCGTTGTCTCATCCTTTTTACTATTTAATTTGTTGATACAAAAGTAGAGGACCGTGATATTTTTAGCAATAAATATAGATTTGCGGAAGATTTCTATGGACAAAAACTTGCTTTTTACCGATAAAGTGTTTTTCTTTGTAATTATTACAACTTTAAGATAAATTTATGAATGATTCTTTGTTAACACGCATCTGGATATTCTATCGCGACGGCTTTCGCGAGATGACCTTGGGACGTACCCTCTGGGCGATTATTCTTATCAAATTATTCATCATGTTCTTTATTCTGAAACTTTTCTTTTTCCCCTCCTTCCTTGGCGGCAAGACAACGGAAGAGAAACAACAGTATGTAGGTGAAGAGTTAATAGAACGGGCAAATCCATAAACATTTAAATAAATCAGAAAGTTATGTTTGAAAACATTGACACTTCGTTAATTGACTGGTCAAGAGCGCAGTTTGCTTTGACGGCCATGTATCACTGGCTTTTCGTGCCTCTCACTTTGGGATTGGCTGTGATAATGGGACTCATGGAGACCTTTTATGTGACAACAGGTAAGGAATTCTGGAAGAACACAGCCAAGTTCTGGATGAAACTGTTTGGAATCAATTTCGCCGTAGGTGTCGCCACCGGTCTGATTCTGGAATTTGAGTTCGGAACCAACTGGAGTAACTATTCCTGGTTTGTGGGAGATATTTTCGGAGCCCCACTGGCCATCGAAGGAATCCTGGCATTTTTTATGGAAGCCACTTTCATTGCCGTTATGTTCTTCGGCTGGAACAAAGTGAGCAAGCGTTTCCACCTGGCATCCACCTGGCTCACCGGACTGGGAGCAACGATCTCCGCCTGGTGGATTCTGGTCGCCAATGCCTGGATGCAATATCCTGTAGGGATGGCTTTCAATCCCGAAACAGTAAGAAATGAAATGGTGGACTTTGCAGCTGTCGCCCTCTCTCCCATGGCTGTCGCCAAGTTCTTCCACACAGTGTTAAGCAGCTGGATACTGGGAGCCGTTTTTGTAGTAGGAATAAGTTGTTGGTATTTACTGCGCAACCGTCAGAAGGAGTTCGCTCTGAGCAGCATTAAAGTTGCCGCCGCCGTAGGTCTGTTCGCTTCCCTCGTCACTGCATGGACGGGTGATATTTCGGGAGTACAGGTAGCCAAAGTGCAGCCTATGAAAATGGCCGCCGCCGAAGGATTACACGATGGTGGAAACGGAGTGCCCTTCACCATTGTAGGAGATTTGAAAATCCCCAAAATGCTTTCCATTCTTGCCACTCACGACATAGACGGCTATGTACCGGGTATCAACAATCTGCTGGAAGGTGGTTATCAGATGCCCGACGGTACAACGGCTTTATCGGCCGAAGAGAAAATTAAACGCGGACAGATTGCCATCGCCGCTCTGGATGCATTCCGCAAAGCGCATAAGGCAGGTGACGAAGCAAGCGCCGCCGTAGCTCGCAAGACATTGGACGAAAACGTGAAATATTTTGGTTACGGATATATCAAGGACCCCACCCATCTGGTTCCTAATGTGGAACTTACTTTCTGGTCATTCCGGATCATGGTGGGACTGGGAGGTTATTTCATCCTGTTCTTTATCATCGTATTGATTGCATCGAAAAAAGAGAAACTGGCCGATATGCGATGGCTGCAACGGGTGGCTTTGTGGACTATTCCGTTAGCCTACATCGGTAGTCAGGCAGGCTGGGTGGTAGCCGAGGTAGGGCGCCAGCCATGGGCTATACAGGATATGCTGCCCGTAGGAGCAGCCATCTCCAAGTTACAGACAGGGTCTGTACAACTTACTTTCTTTATTTTCCTTCTGTTGTTCACCGTTCTGCTCTTTGCAGAAATAGGTATTATGCTGAAGGCTATCAAGAAAGGGCCGGAGGGAATCAAGAATTGAGAACTAAGGTTTCTTCAGTTCTATCTTTCAATATTCAATTCTCCATTTTTAAATTAGAACATTATGGACTATATATTTTTACAAAATTATTGGTGGTTCCTGGTATCGTTACTGGGAGCCCTGTTGGTGTTCCTGCTCTTTGTACAGGGTGGTAATTCCTTATTGTTCACGCTGGGACGCAATGACGAAGAACGTGCCTTGCTGGTAAACTCCACAGGACGCAAGTGGGAGTTTACTTTTACCACTTTAGTTACTTTCGGGGGCGCTTTCTTCGCTTCTTTCCCGCTGTTCTACAGTACCAGCTTCGGCGGTGCTTACTGGTTGTGGATGATTATTCTTTTCAGTTTCGTATTGCAGGCTGTCTCATACGAGTTCCAATCCAAGCTGGGCAATCTGCTGGGCAAACGCACTTACCAATGGTTTCTGGTTATAAATGGCATTGTGGGTCCGTTGTTGCTGGGAGGAGCCGTGGCTACTTTCTTTACCGGCTCCAATTTCCTGGTTAATAAAGGCAACATGGGCAATGAACTGATGCCTGTCATCAGCAGTTGGGCCAACGGATGGCACGGACTGGATGCGCTGACTAATCCTTGGAATCTGGTCTTGGGATTCGCCGTATTCTTCCTGGCCCGTCTTTTGGGTAATCTTTATTTTATCAATAACATCCGGGATAAAGACTTGATTCCCCGTTGCCGCCGTCAGCTTATAACCGATGCGATTCCTTTCCTTATCCTGTTTCTGGCTTTCGTTATCCGCACTTTATTAGCCGACGGTTTCGCTGTAAATCCCGAAACAAAGGAAATTTATATGGAACCTTACAAGTATTTCCTCAATCTGATGGATATACCCCTATTGCTGGTATTGTTCCTCATCGGAGTGGTCGGGGTTCTTTGGGGCATTGGAAAAGCTGTATTCAGCAAGACTGCCACCAATGGTATCTGGTTTGCCGGTCCCGGTGTCGTGCTCACTGTATTAGCTTTATTACTTTGCGCAGGATATAATAATACAGCTTACTACCCGTCTACAGCCGATTTACAAAGTTCGCTGACTTTGGCCAACAGTTGCTCCAGCGAGTTTACCCTACGCACCATGGCATACGTTTCCATTCTGGTACCTTTCGTTCTGGCCTATATCATTTATGCTTGGCGTGCCATAGACCGCAAGCCCATTACCGCAAAGGAACTGGAACAAGACGGACACGCTTATTAAAGAGTCTTAATGGATTATAGTGAAGGCATCCTGTTTTGCAAATAGCTGTAAACAGGATGCCTTTCTATGTTAAATAACATTGTTTCAACCTATAAAATGAAGAGAATATCTTGCAAATTTCCGAAATATCCGTACCTTTGCATTGTGTTTTTCATAGTATTAGATTTAAGGTTAACAAAGGTTGGAGCAAGGCGTTGCTCCTTTTTTTATATCTATAGGACACATAGCGTCCATAGTTGATTCATTTCCCATCTAGAAAGTTATTTTCGTTTAAACTCTTCATCTCAAAGAAATATTATGATACAAGTGATGCATACAGTTGCGGATTACGTGCATGATGCCAGATATAGGATGCCGGATAGACCTCTTCTTTATTTTTATCAAGGATTTCTTTCAGAATACTGCATTTGTTCTCGCCCGTCACCAGAAAACAGGTATGCCGGGCTTCTATCAAAGGACGTCCCGTCATGCATATACGCACTGTTTTATTATAAGGATTGACGGACACCTCATACGGTTCCCCGGCGGTAAGAAGTTCCTGACGATCGGGGAAAATGGATGATGTATGCCCGTCCTCTCCTATCCCTAATAATACAAAATCAAAAACAGGCACACCGTCCATGGTCGGAACGGTGGTCTTGACTATGGAAGAATACTGTTTGGCTTCTTCTTCGGGAGTGCCCTCACCCACAATACGGTAGTAATGACTGGCAGGAATACCTACCTTGCCAAGCAGCAGACGATGGGCCAGGCCAAAGTTGCTCTGATCATCGCCAGGTGGCACGCAACGCTCGTCCACCCAATAGAAATAAATACGGGGCCAAGGGGTATATGCGGCATATTCACGCTCCCAAACCTCAAAAAGTGTGGCAGGAGTAGTTCCTCCGGAAAGAGCAATGGTAAAAGGCCGTTCAGGCTCTTTATCCATCGCTTCCAATATATGAGTTATCAAGGCTTGCGACGCTTGTACAGGCGACGCATACAAGTTATGGTCAATCATCTTATTCACTATTTATTACTCAGAGTTTGCTGTTTAAATTTACTATTCACAGATGACGACTTACAATTTACAGTATAAATTGGAATGTGTCAGATTCTTGCACGGGTTTGTCCATTCGGCATGACTGCGGTTGATCAACACATCCGCTTCTTTCGGTCCCCATGTTCCTGCAGGATACCCATAAAGAGGAGTTTCGGGATGCTTCTTCCAATAATCCAGAATCTTGTCAAAGTAAGTCCAGCTCTCGTCCACGGCATCGGAACGGGTAAAAAGTGTAGGATCACCCGCCAGACTGTCTTCCAACAGGCGTACGTACGCATCCCCCGTTTCCTGATCGTGCTGGTCATAGCTGAAATCCATCTCCATGGTTCCCATATAGAAACCGGCACCAGGTTCTTTCATGGCTATGCGCTGAAGAATTCCCTCGTCGGGCTGAATACGGATAATCAGTTCCTCACCTTTATACAAGCCCTCCTTCATTTGAAACATCTGCATAGGGGCCGGTTTGAAATGAATCACAATTTCGGTCACCTTGGTAGGCATCTGCTTGCCGGTACGGATATAAAAAGGTACTCCCTGCCAACGCCAGTTGTCCACATACAGGCACATCGCCACGTAGGTATCCGTACGGGAATCAGGATGAACATTCTTTTCTTCACGATAACCGATACGGTCGTCACCGGCAATATATTGTCCGCGGACAACGTTATCACGGATATACTCATCAGTCAGCGGACGAAGGGACTGATAGACTTTGATCACCTCGTTACGAAAACCATTCTTGTCAAACTTGGCAGGCGGTTCCATGGCAGTAATGGCAAGCAACTGCATCAGGTGGTTCTGTACCATATCACGCAGAGCTCCCGCTCCGTCATAATACCCTCCGCGAGTACCTATACCCATATTTTCCACCGCAGTGATTTCCACATGATCTATATAGTTACGGTTCCATATCGGTTCGTAAATGGTACTTCCAAAACGGGTCACCATAATATTCTGTACCGTTTCCTTGCCTAGGAAATGATCGATACGGTAAATATCCTCTTCTTTAAAATAAGCGGCATAGATCTTATTCAGTTTCTGAGCAGAAGCAAGGTCGTATCCAAAAGGCTTCTCGACAATGATACGCTTTAATCCGGGCTTTTTCAGCAAGCCCGCATCATGCAGATATTTCGGAATCAGTTCATAAAGCAATGGCGGAGTGGCCAGGTAGAATAAATAATTCCCATTATTCTCATATTGAGGTGAAAGCTCCTTCAGACGGTCATTCAGCAGAGAATAAGTGGTTTCGTCCGCCGGGTCCATGGACTGATAATGGACAGTAGAGAGAAAATCGTCCAATGTTTCCATCTCTTCTTTTGTAAGAGAACCGGACTTTATCAGTTCTTCTTTCAGATAAGCACGATAGGTTTCGTCCGTATATGCAGTACGGGCACAGCCGATAATGGCAAAATGCTCGGGGAAGCGTTTCCCGTTATGTATCTTTATCAGGGCAGGCATCAGTTTGCGCCGGGTTAAATCACCGGATGCACCGAAGATGACCAAAAATAAACTATGTGGTAAACTCATGATTCTTTCTTTTAAAAATGAATGTATAATGCTTTGTGTTGCGACGTATCAATAGTTGTCTTCCCAATGTTCGTGGAAAAATTCCCCCCGTGGACTGTCCACACGCTCGAAGGTATGAGCTCCGAAATAATCACGCATCGCCTGGATCATATTGGCCGGGGAATGGTTGGTGGTCAGACCCAGAAAATAATTCAACGCTGCGGAAAGTACAGGTACGGGCAATCCTTCTTTCAACATGACACCGATGTATTTCTTCCACGCGGGCAGGGCTTCCGTTACTTCCCGTCCGAAATGCTCGTCCAGCAACAGATGCGACAATCCCGGCGCACGGCGATAGGCCTCGGCAATGTCGTTCAAGAAAGCGGAACGGATAATGCATCCGGCACGCCACAACAGGGCGATGGTGGAAAGATTCAATTTCCAGCCATATTGTTCACTGGCAGTGCGCATCAGAGCAAACCCTTGCGCATAACCTATCAGACGGGCGGCATACAAGGTACTCTCCAATCCGGCCACCGTATCCTGATAATTATATACCGGATGATTCTCCACATGCATATAATGCTGGGACATCAGCACACGCAAGTTCTTCTCCGCCGACAGATTACGGGCAAAAACAGCCTCGGCAATCACGTCCAGCGGCGTATTGAGTTGCAGAGAGTTAATGACACTCCAACGACCCGTTCCTTTTTGTCCGGCAGCATCCAGAATGTTGTCGAGCAAATAACCGCCTCCTTGTTCTTTATGACGCAGAATGGCTGAAGTAATCTCTATCAGGTAACTGTGCAGGTGTCCTTTGTTCCATTGTTCAAAAATATCCGCCATCTGTTCGTTCTTCAATGCCAGCAGATGCTTCATGGCGAAATAAGTTTCAGCTATCAACTGCATATCCCCATATTCTATGCCATTGTGCACCATCTTCACATAGTGGCCTGCCCCACCGGGCCCCACCCATTCGCAACACGGAGTGCCGTCCTCGGCTTTTGCCGCAATACTTTTCAGCATCGGCTGAATGACCGGCCATGCCTCTTGCGCACCACCAGGCATGATAGACGCTCCATGCAGAGCACCCTCCTCACCTCCTGAGATACCGCAACCTACAAAGTACATTCCTTTATCATAAAGTTCCTTCACACGACGTTCCGTATCTTCATAATAAGAGTTCCCTCCATCAATGAGGATATCGCCCTTATCCAGTAAAGGAAGCAGCTTACCCATCAGTTCATCGACAGCCGGACCTGCCTGTACCATCAAGAGGATGACACGCGGAGCTTTCAGCGCTTCGACAAAATCCGTCAGTTCATTACTGCCTATGATACCTTTTCCTTTGGCACGGTTTGCTATAAAGTTATCTACTACATTTTCTTCTTTTCCGGGAACGGTACGGTTCCATACTACGACCTTCCATCCCTTGTCAGCGAGATTCAGAGCAAGGTTCTGCCCCATCACGCCTAATCCGATTAATCCTATATCTGCCTTTTCCATAAATTGTTCTTTTTATATTTAACAATTTAATAGGTAATTTGTTCAATAATTCTATCTTTGCAATTTGAACAATAGCACATTATCATGAAGAGGTTAAAAATCGGCTTATTAGCCCGGATTATCATCGCCATCGCATTGGGTATAGGATTCGGAAACGTTCTTCCCGGCGAACTGGTGAGAGTATTTGTGACTTTCAACGGGATCTTCAGCGAGTTCCTGGGTTTCATCATTCCGTTGATTATTCTCGGGCTGGTCACTCCCGCCATTGCCGATATCGGCAAGGAGGCGGGAAAGATGCTGGTAATCACAACGTTGGTGGCATACGGCGCCACTTTGTTCTCCGGATTCCTGTCTTATTTCACCGGAGTGACTTTATTCCCTTCCATGATTGCTCCGGGAGCGCCGATAGAACAAATCAGTGAAGCGCATGACATTTCTCCGTTCTTCACCGTAGGCATTCCTCCGGTGATGAATGTGATGACTTCCTTGATCCTGGCCTTCACGCTAGGTCTGGGCATCGCACATCTGGATAGTACAGCGCTGAAAAACGTATGTAACGATTTCAAAGAAATCATAGTCAAGACCATCCAGACGGTGATTCTGCCCCTGCTGCCTATCTATATATTCGGTATATTCCTGAATATGACTCATTCCGGACAGGTATATAACATTCTGATGGTATTCATTAAAATTATCGGAGTAATTTTCCTGCTTCACATCTTCCTGCTGGTTTTTCAATATACCATTGCAGCGCTGTTTGTGCACCGGAACCCGTTCAAACTACTGGGAAAGATGATGCCTGCCTATTTCACAGCATTGGGCACACAGTCATCGGCGGCCACCATTCCGGTGACTTTGCGGCAGACCATCAAGAATGGGGTTACGGAGGATATAGCCGGATTTGTCATTCCGCTATGCGCCACAATTCATCTGTCGGGAAGCACACTGAAGATTGTCGCTTGCGCACTGGCACTGATGATTATGCAAGGAATGCCTTTTGATTTCCCCATGTTTGCAGGATTTATCTTTATGCTGGGAATTACAATGGTAGCCGCACCTGGAGTACCGGGAGGAGCCATCATGGCTGCATTGGGGATCCTGTCTTCCATGCTGGGATTCGGAGAAAGTGAACAGGCTTTGATGATAGCACTTTACATTGCCATGGATAGTTTCGGCACTGCTTGCAATGTGACGGGCGATGGGGCTATCGCATTGATTATTGATAAGTTTTTCGGGAAGAAAAACCACCGGTCTATACAATAGAAAAAGCATTATCGAACTAAATAAGGCCAGAAAGAAAAAGATATTTTTAGAAACAGGGCAGTAACAAGTTGACATTTTTTCATTATCTTTGTTTCTATAAAATAGAGAAAGGAGAAAAATCATGCGAAGAACCGAAATTGTAGATATGATACGCAGTATCCTCCACAAAGTAGCACCAAATGCCCAAATCATACTTTATGGATCGGAAGCTCGCGGAGAGGCTCGCCCAGACAGTGATATCGATCTGCTTATTCTTGTAGATGAGCCACAGCTTACTCCAGAATACGAGCAGGAAATTATCCGTCCGCTTTATGAACTGGAAGTAAAATCGGGAGTTATTATCAGCCCAATGATTATGCTGCGCAGATTATGGGAGAACCGTCCCTTTCAGACTCCGTTTTCGCTGAACGTAATGAATGAAGGGATAGTGTTATGAAGCAGGAACTATCCCCCGAGCACCGCGTTGCCTTGATTCAATACCGTTTTGAACGAGCGTATAAGACTTTGGAAGAAGCTGACTATATGCGTGTGGGAAATTATTTTAACGCCGCCATCAACCGCCTTTATTATGCCTGCTTTTATGCAGCCACCGGTTTGTTAATAGCTAAGGGAATCGAGGCAGGCACCCACAATGGAGTAAAAACAATGTTGTCCTATCACTTTGTGCGCACAGGAGTACTGAGTCTGGAACATGGCAGCACATTCAGCAACTTGTTTGACAAACGGCACAGTGGAGACTACGAAGACTTTGCCTATTGCGATGCCGCATTGGTAGATTATCTCAGACCACGTGCCGAAGCTTTCATCAAATCGGTAGAAAGTCTGGCTCAAGAATAAATTGATCGCTCCCAAACAAAAACAAACATATTCTTTCTGCCCTTCTATCGTCTTCATCCTGCCATTACGCTATCTCCAAGAGGAGGTAACGCAATGCAGAATAACAAACAAAAAAGGAAAACATGAGCTAGAATACAGGCATCTGCCAAATGAATCCCACTGACACACGATGGGTACTGAAATTGTCCTCACCCAATGCCTTCGCACGATCGGTATATTTATAGGAACGCCCCACGTATGCCAGGAAGAAGTGCAGATTGCTCTCCATCGGATAAAATTCTATTCCTCCTGCATATCCCCATGCCGTGCGATATTTACCTTTTTCCACTTCATCGCTTGCCTTATAAACGGAAGCCGTTTCATACATTCCTTTTGCAAACAAGTTCCACTTCGGGGCAAAACGATAATTCACATGCAACACATAGGACATATATTCGGCATTAAAAGCATTGTGTGCCTGATTATCAGTTCCTACTATACTAGTTATAATCCCTTTACGGTCTACCCCTTCATGAGAATACATCCAGTCAAAATAGGCGTGCCATTTAGGGCTGAAATTAAACTCATTACCCAAAGCATAATAATACATCTTCTCGCCTTTCGTTTCGTTCATGACAGAGGCAGACCAACGGGTTTTGAAAACATCCAGAAAATTACCATTCCAGTTCAAGGTATAAACCAACGGCAGTTTGGTACGTTCCAAATCCCCGTACATCTCCTCGGACGGCCCGTTCAGACTGTTCAATACCTGAAATTGTATCTGCTGATAAGGATTATAGTTGTATGCCACATTCAAACCGGTCATGAAGTTACTCATGTGCTCTATCATGTCACTATATTCGTAAATATCAATCGGATTCAAATCAAATTCTATACCACCATACGAGGCACATTGCTTTCCGGCAAAAAATGAGAACTTATTTAATTTGATGCCTACTCCCGCCCAATCTATGCTGGTAGGTACATTATCTATATTGCCGGAACCATCGTTACCCCGATTCAGACGCTGACGGTAACGATAGCTCAACCAGTCATTGATATCTCCCTTCATCTCGATACGGAGTTGCTTCATTTCGAATGCGCCCCGATCAAATCCGGAGTCGTTCCATTTCATATTGAAATCACCGTGCATATTAAGATAGAGATTGAACTTGTCCGTTTTCTTCTTGATACCGGTGACTTCTTCAAACAGGCTTTTGTCACCGGCCATGAAATCACTTCCGGAAGATTGGGCATATAAAGGGTAAGTGCCTGAGACAGCAAGGGCTGTCAGGCATACTAACATTATTCTTTTCATAAGTCAAAGTTTTAGGTTGTAATGTATTCTCTTTTTCTTTTATGCGCACAAAAGAAAAAGAGATAAAAAGAAAAAGTGCCGGATGGACTAGTATACGTTGAAGTATTCCTGAATTTTCTTCCAGTCTTTTGTCTTAGTCAACGCCAGCATCAACAACACACGTGCCTTCTGAGGGTTCAACTCCTGTGAGGCCACAAATTGGTATTTATTATCATCCACCTCAGCATCCAAGGTAGTCGGTCCGGTAGGAACACGGCTGGAACGCACTACCAAAATACCTTGTTGACGGGCCTTTTCCAACATCGGAAACAAATTCTGATGAATGTTGCCATTCCCCACACCGGCATGAACAATACCCTGATACCCATTATTCAAGAAAGGAGTCATGATATCAGCTTCTACATTGGAATAACTGTAAACGATACCTACTTTCGGCAACTTGTCAAGGTGGGTTACATCAAAATCGGAACCGGTGGTATGGCGTTTCAAAGATTCCATATTATAGAAAACCTTACCATTCAATACATATCCCAACGCACCGGAGTTAGGGGACTGGAAAGTCTGTACATCCACCGTATTGGTCTTCATGGCTCCGTGAGCTCCCAAAATCAAACCATTCATAGCAATTACGACACCTTTTCCCCGTGATTCCCTGGCGGCGGCAGTGACTACTGCATTATACAAGTTCAGCGGTCCGTCCGCACTCATGGCCGTAGAGGGGCGCATGGCTCCTACCAATACAACAGGCTTGTCACTCTTCACAGTCAAGTTCAGGAAAAAGGCGGTTTCTTCCATCGTGTCAGTCCCGTGGGTAATCACGATACCGTCCACATCTCCACGGCTGAAAAGCTCGTTGATACGCTTGGCCAACGTCAGCCATACGGCATCATTCATGTCCTGAGAGCCGATTTTTACAATCTGTTCCCCGGTCACATTGGCTATTTTGTTCACTTCGGGAACCGCTTCCAGCAATGTGCTGATAGCCACCTGTCCGGCAGTATAATTTGTTTTAGTAGCCGAAGCGCCTGTTCCGGCAATAGTCCCTCCTGTAGCCAATATATGGATATTAGGCTTTTGGGCGACAGCAGCCAATGTGGTACATACCAGCATTGCCGCCATAAGGCTGAGTTTTCTTAATCCGTTCATAATCTTTTCAAGTTTAGGTTTTATTACTATAATAATTATTTGGAAATTTTGTTCACACACAGAGGAAGAAGATGCGCCGATGATATATATGTGCACATCGAATCATTATAAATGTTACAGGCAGAAGATTACTCATGTTACAGATGAAAGATTACTCATCTTCAAGCCTGACCGCACCTATCCCTTTCCTTTCTAGAATACCTGTATCAGCAGCAGGCCTACCACAATAGAAACAAGGGTAGCCACCATTCCGGGCATCATAAACGAATGGTTCAGAATCCATTTTCCAATACCCGTTGTTCCTGTACGGTCAAAGTTGATGGCTGCCACCACCGTAGGATAATTAGGGATAAAGAAATATCCGTTGACGGCAGGGAACAAAGCAATCAGCATCATCGGAGAAATACCCAGTGCTATTCCTAACGGTACAATAGCACGCACCGTAGCAGCCTGGCTATAAAGTAAAATAGACATGACAAACAATGCCAGACCGAACAGCCAGGGCATTTGACGCACAATCCCTTCAATAGAACCTGTCAGTTCCGTAATGTTTCCATTGATGAACGTATCCCCCATCCATGCAATACCAAAAATAGCGATTACCGCCTGCATTCCGGCAGGAAACACGCTGCCTTGTGTAGCCTTGATTCCATCCGTACGTGAAATGATAAGAATAATAGCTGCCGCACACAACATCAAGATCTCAATAATAGAAGGCATATCCAAAGCCGCACCGTTGAACACAGGACGCATAGCAGGGATAGAGCCGAATAATACAATCAGCAGTGTGGCGGCAATAAAGATAATCACCGAGATACGGGCGTGAAACATATTCTTCACATCGTTCAGTTCCACATGTTTTGTATCAATCATTCCGGCTTCCAGACGGCGCAGGTATTCAGGATCTTCCAACAACTCCTTGCCGACCTTTTTTGAAAGGAAAGCACCGACCAGCACACCGATTAATGTAGCAGGAATGGTAATCTTCAGAATATCAAACAAAGTAATGTCAAATCCTGTCAGCAGGCCCAGCAACGCTACGGTAGCGGCAGAGATAGGGCTGGCGGTAATAGCCTGTTGCGAGGCGATAACGGCAATGCCTAAAGGACGCTCAGGACGAATTTTAGTTTCCGTAGCTACCTCGGCTATGACAGGAAGCACAGAGTAGGCCACATGCCCTGTACCTGCGACAAAAGTAAACAGATAAGTAACCAACGGGCTCAGGATAGTCACCTGCGAAGGGTTACGGCGCAACAGCCGTTCCGCCAACTTCACCATATAGTCCAGTCCGCCGGCAGCCTGCATACAAGAGGCGGCAGAGATAACGGCGACAATCATCAACATCACATCAATAGGGGGAGCGGTAGGCTGAAGTCCGAAGACAAAAGTCAATATGGCAAGGCCTACACCTCCCATCACTCCCAATCCGATACCTCCCAAACGGGCACCTACAATAATAGCGACAAGTACAAATAGCAATTGCAATAACATGGTTTTTATCCGTTTATAAATATACAATTTTAATTCCGAGAACAAAGATAGACCATTTCTGTTCTACAAACCTTAAAATTTCTAAGAATTTTTCCTTTTTTCACTACTTTCCCCCTAAAACATTCAATAAAAGTTAGTTGTTTTGTATAATGAATAATGTGCAAATTATTAAATTATTATATATGAACAGAATTTGCAACCTTTTTGGAATAAAGTATCCCATCATACAGGGAGGAATGGTATGGTGTAGCGGTTGGAGACTGGCCTCCGCAGTAAGTAATGCCGGAGGGCTGGGACTGATAGGAGCAGGCTCCATGCATCCCGAAACCTTGCGCGAGCACATACGGAAATGCAAAGCGGCGACAGACAAGCCTTTCGGAGTAAACATTCCGCTGATGTATCCCGAAATAGACATCCTTATCAATATGGTAATAGAAGAGGGTGTGAGAATCGTCTTCACCTCTGCCGGAAATCCAAAGACTTGGACAGAACACCTGCATGAGCACGGCATCATTGTGGCCCATGTAGTGGCAAGCACCAAGTTTGCCGCCAAATGCGAAGAAGCAGGCGTAGACGCCATCGTAGCCGAAGGATTCGAAGCAGGAGGACATAACGGACGGGAGGAAACGACCACCCTATGTCTTATTCCAGCCGTCAGACAGATTACCACTGTGCCGTTGATGGCTGCCGGAGGTATCGGATCGGGAGAAAGTATACTAGCCGCTATGGCATTGGGGGCCGACGGAGTGCAGATAGGCACGCGCTTCGCATTAACCGAAGAGAGTTCCGCTCATTTCACATTCAAAGACCGATGCCTGCGACTGAACGAAGGAGATACCCAACTGACATTGAAACAGCTCTCTCCCGTCCGGCTGGTCAAAAATGATTTCTTCAAACAAGTGGAAGAAGCGGAAAGCCGTGGCGCGACAACGGATGAACTACGCACTTTGTTAGGAAAAGGACGTGCAAAAAAGGGAATCTTTGAAGGAGATTTATTCGAAGGGGAACTGGAAATAGGACAAGTCGCATCCTGCATACATAAATTACAGACGGTGGATGAAGTGATGAAAGAACTGGTGGAAGATTTCAATGCCGCATTAAACAGGGTCAATGAGTTGCAAAGATTTATCTGATAAGAAGGACGATAAAACAATCAAAAAACCGGAGAATGAATCAAAAACAAGATGAACATTCTAAAGATTACAGATTGTAACCGACAAATACATAAAAGTGGATGTGTCCAAATTCAGTTTTTGGAAATATGAACTTATAATCTGAGATTTGAGCATCCTAAAAGACTAAGAAAGGGTCGTATCATTACTCAATACAGAGCTTGATACGACCCTTTTAAGTGTTATAATTACTATCTGTAACCATTAGGAGCAGTCATTTTGGTTTTGACACGCCTAATGCATAAAATTAAGTTATTCTACTTACACCTTCTCTTATTAAACAAATTAGCACTCAGGAATCCCACCAAAAATATCAGCAACGTTCCGAATACGATAGCCAGATTGGCATGTACAAAAGGGGATATCACAATCCAACAAACCAGAATTACCCCACAAACGACTCCCAGTACCGCATCAAAATTACGTGCCTTCCTCGAAATATACCCCAATAGAAACAGTCCCAACATGCCTCCGCTGAAAATAGACGCCAACGCCCACCAAGCATCCAGCGCACTTTGCACACTCATAAAGGCAAAGGCCACCAGAATTCCTGCCACTCCTACTCCCACACTAGAGAGTTTCAGCACCAACATCCGTTCCCTGTTTCCGGCATGTTTGCGGAAACGCTGATAATAATCCGTCAGAATGATGGTAGACGAACTAGTGACACTGGTCGCAATGGTACTCATACCTGCGGCAAAGATAGAAGCAATCAGCAGGCCTGTCAACCCCACCGGCAACTCATTGACTATAAAGAACGGAAAGACATAATCCGCCCCCACTCCGTCGGGCAAGACCCCCGGATGCACTTTATAGAACGCATACAGCCCGGTCCCTATCATAAAGAAGACAGCCGAAACGGGAATAAACAAATATCCTCCGAACAAGGCCGAGAACTTAGCCTCCTTCTCATTCTTCGCCGTATGATAACGTTGCACATAACTCTGGTCTATACCATAGTTCTGCAAATTGGTAAATACGCCATAAATCAGGCACACCCAAAAAGTGGACTCACTTAAACTGCTTCCAAAACTTCCCAAGCTGAATTTTCCATCTTCCATAGCGATGGAGAAAGTCTGTGCCGGACCTTCGGGCATGTCAAAAAGCAAGATAAACATACATACCAGCGCACCGCCAATCAGAATAATCCCCTGTATGGCCTCTGTCCAAATGACAGCTTTCATGCCGCCCAGCATGGAATAAAGTACAATAGCCACACTGGTCACAATAATGATGGTCTGGATATTCCATCCCAGCAATACATTCATGGGCAATGCCAACAAATACAGAATAGAGCCTGTACGTGCAATCTGGGTAAGCAGATAACAGGACGAGGCATATATACGGGCCCAAGGGCCGAAGCGGTTTTCCAGGAAACTATAAGCCGATATACTGTCCTGGCTTCGGTAAAAAGGCACGAAGTAACGAGCCGCAAAATAAGAAGCTATAGGGATAGACAGGCTGAATACAAACGCATTCCAATCTCCCGAAAAAGCCTTTCCCGGATATCCCAAATAACTGATACTGCTGACATACGTGGCAAAGATGGACATCCCCACCACCCAGCCGGGCAAGCTTCTGCCGGCAGAAGTGAACTCCTCGGAAGTACCTTTCTTCTTAAAGAAAGAACAACCGAAGGCCACGACTCCGCCGGTAAACAGCAAAAAGACGATTATATCAATGATATGCATACAGACCGAGCATTTAAGGTTTCAACTCCGGACAAAAAGGGAGTGCCTCCAACGCCTTGCGTATCTTCTCGCGTTCCGGAGCATTGAAGCGATGGAAAGGAGCCGCAACAAAATCATCACAAACGCCCAATAAAGACAACGCGCATTTCAATCCCTTCAGATAACTGGAACCATGCTGGCCCACAGTATAAATACTGCTGCTTATCTGCATCACCAGGGGTTGAAGACGGCTCACCGTTTCCATGTCACGTGCCAAGGCGGCATTATACAGGTCTACATACAATTCCGGAAACATATTGGCACCTCCATTGATGCCTCCGTGTCCACCCAGTAACACACACTCGGCCGTAATTTCCTCCGGTCCCACCAGCATGGCAAAATCCGGTCGGTCCTTCATGGCATACATCACGGACTGGAAATAAACGGCATTGGCCGAACTATCCTTGAATCCCACTACCTGAGGGTTACGGGCAATGCACTGTATCGTAGCCGGAGCAAAATTCACTTTTGTATGCGACGGCATATTATATAAGAAGATAGGCAACGGCAACTGAGGGATAAGGTCTTCATAAAATTCGGCCAGTTCAGGCTGCCCCGGAGCAAAATAGTAAGGGGGAGCGGAAACTACGGCTGAAGCACCACACTCGGCCCCCACATGTGCCAGATGAATACTTTCTACAATTGATGTATCGGAAATACAAACCAGAACCGGAAGTCTTCCGGCATTGATACGGCAAGTTTCCTTTATCATTTCATGGCGGAGCCGGTAACTGATGCTCTGCGCCTCTCCAGTGGTACCCAGTATAAATAATCCGTGCACTCCTCCTTTTATCAGTCGTTCTATCAATCTTTCCAAACCGTCAATATCCAGTTTGTCATTATCCAGTAACGGAGTCACTAAAGGAGGAATAATGCCTGTCATAGGCTTTTTTAATGTGTTTTCCATGATTCGTTTTCTTTAAAAAATTTCAATGCTATATTTATGAAACGAACAGTAGAATTATTTGTACTCAGTCCAACACCCCGGCTTGTCCGGAAAGCGACAGGGCACTATCGTTTAACCTGTCGTCTTCCGTCTGCCCGGAACGTACCTTTTGAAAAAGAACTTTTAATTCCGCTTCAAGAAAAGAGAGTTAGTTATACATGCGGGCAACTCTTCCTGATAATGTGTCACCATAATCATGGTCTTGTCCTTACGACGGCAGAAAGTTTCTATCACATCTTTCACCAACCGGCGGTTGTACAAGTCCAACCCATGCAAAGGCTCGTCCAAAATAAGCAACTCAGGATCCTTCACAAAAGCACGAGCCAACAACACCAGACGCTGCTCGCCACTGGACAACTGCAAGAAATTCCGGTCTTTCAAATTTGCAATACCAAAAATATCCATCCACCATTCACAAGCCGCCATCTGCTCGGGACGCGGACGTTTGTACAACCCCACAGAATCATGTAGCCCGCTTGCCACAATATCTATGGCAGGAAGGTTCTTCAGATAAGCGCGATGCATCTCAGGACTGACATATCCTATATGCTTCTTTATCTCCCAAATACTTTCTCCGGAACCGCGTTTTCTGCCGAACAAGGTAATATCACAAGCATAACTCTGCGGATTATCTGCACAGACCAGACTCAGCAACGTAGACTTTCCTGAACCGTTCTCTCCACTCAAAGCCCATTTCTCGCCACATTTCACTGTCCAGTCCAAATCTTTCAAAATGGTACGCTCGCCATAACGGATGCTTACCTTGTTCAAATCGACTACGTGCTCGGTGTGATACAAATCACCGCCGTAAGGCAAATTCAGAATCCGTGCCTCCTTTTCTTCGGAAAGCATCCGTTCCGGTATCGACTTACGGACCGCCAAATATTCCTGCAAAGTCATCTTTTTACCACACACCCTGTCTTCCACAGGAATAACATGAGTGATAAAAGCAGGAATATCATCGGACTTAGACAAGATAAGGATTACCTGCAAATGGGTTACTTTAGTCAGTTCACCCAACAATGTATGAAGCAGGTCCCTCGTCTTCGCATCCAGTCCGATAAAGGGATTATCCATAATCAGTACACGCGGATTACTCAGCAAAGTCTTTGTCAGTTGAAACTTACGTAACTCACCACTGGAAAGCAGAATGATATGTTTATCCAGCATCCTCTCCATGCCAAACAGTTCATACAAAGCCTTTTCCAGGCCTGAATCGGTCGCTTCGGGCAACAAATCACGTACCAGTGGAGTTTCATCCAAATCATGAGCATTCCACCGTTGCTGATAATAGTAATTTCCATCGGCATCTCCGTATGAATCACGGAAAGCAATATACTTTATATTCTCGTATGCCATCTTCGAAGGAGAGGGAGAGAAATCATATTTCACTTCGTTCATCAACAACGGCCACCGACCTGTAATCGTATCTACCAATATACTTTTTCCTGCCCCGTTTCTTCCCACAACAGCTATATGTTCTCCGGCGGCAAGTGTCATATTCACCGGTTCCTTCATCCGGTACAGCGGATGGCGGGTCACACCATTTTCTATCGCAATAATATTCTGCATTACAAATCTCTTTTTTACCCAACAGGATGCAAAGGTAACAAAATAATATAGCAATACGATAATATATTATCATTTTGTTACATCGATCATCCACCTTAATTATATACGATACCGATTATACAACACTGAATAACCAACAAAATATTACCTAAACTATATGTTCCATAACAGAGTACAGACTTAATGAATTACAATTAAAAAGAATATAACTAGACTTTTATTTCAGTTTGAAAGAAAAACACCTAAAATAGCTTTCTATTTATCATTAGAATAAAAATAAATAAGAATATAGATAGCACCATTGTTTATAAAACATCAAAAAGATATATATTTGCACCAAAATAAGACAAAAGGAAATAATAACAGAAGAAGTTATAGACAAAATGGCAACAACAATCAAGTTCACGAAGATGCAGGGAGCAGGTAATGACTATATATACGTAAACACCCTGAGACACCCCATAGCAGACCCCGTGAGAACTTCCATCAAATGGAGTTCTTGTCACACGGGGATCGGTTCCGACGGGCTGGTATTGATTGGAAAATCAACCAAAGCGGATTTCAGTATGCGCATATTCAATGCAGATGGTTCTGAAGCTATGATGTGTGGCAACGCCTCCAGATGTATAGGAAAGTATGTATATGACAACAAATTGACTCAAAAGGAAGTCATCACGCTGGAAACGCTCTCAGGAATCAAGATCCTAAAACTGCATACGGAGAACGGGCTGGTAGAAGAAGTAACAGTAGACATGGATCTTCCCCTGCTTACCAACTCCAGACAAATAAATACCCCGGACGGCAAAATGTTGGCAAAAACAATCACAGTAGATGGAAAAGAATACAAAGGAACATTTGTTTGTATGGGAAATCCACATTTAGTAATTTTCATAGATGATATAAAAAATGTAAATTTGCCGGCAATAGGTCCGAAACTGGAGAATCATCCGCTTTTTCCCGAACGAACAAATGTAGAATTCGTTGAAGTATTGCCGGACGGTTCCTTAAGGATGAGAGTCTGGGAAAGAGGCTCGGGCATCACCATGGCATGCGGAACAGGAGCTTGTGCCACTGCCGTAGCCGCATACCTGAACCACAAGGCCGGAAGAAAATCACGGGTAAGGATGGATGGTGGTGATTTACAAGTCCATTGGAACGAAACAGACGGACATGTGTACATGACAGGTCCCGCAGTAAAAGTTTTCGATGGTGAGATAGAAATTTAACAGGAATAAGAAATCAGTAAAGACAAACTATAAAACAACAGCAATTATGGCATTAGTAAACGAACATTTTTTAAAACTGCCCAACAATTACCTGTTTTCGGACATTGCCAAGAAAGTAAATGCATTCAAAGTTTCCCATCCCCAAAAAGACCTCATCCGTCTGGGCATCGGAGACGTGACACAACCATTGCCCCAAGCATCCATAGAAGCCATGCACAAAGCAGTGGACGAACTGGCAAGCAAAGAAACCTTCCGTGGATACGGTCCCGAGCAAGGATATGATTTTCTAATCGACGCCATCTTGAAAAACGATTATGCCTCACGCGGAGTACATTTGGAATCCGGCGAGATATTCGTCAGTGACGGCGCCAAAAGCGATACGGGAAATATAGGGGACATCCTCCGCCACGATAACAGCATCGGTGTGACAGACCCTATTTATCCGGTATATATCGACTCTAACGTCATGTGCGGACGAGCAGGAGTGCTGGAAAACGGAAGATGGAGCAACGTGGTCTATCTGCCCTGCCTGAGTGAAAACAATTTCATTCCCGCTATCCCCGACCGCAGAATAGACATTTTATATCTATGTTACCCCAACAACCCCACCGGTACGGTTATCAGTAAAGCAGAATTGAAGAAATGGGTGAATTACGCACTGGAGAACGACACATTGATTCTTTATGACGCAGCCTACGAAGCCTACATTCAAGACCCCGACATCCCCCACTCCATTTACGAGATAAAAGGAGCCAAAAAGGTAGCCATAGAGTTCCGCAGCTTCTCCAAAACCGCCGGCTTTACCGGAGTGCGTTGCGGCTACACCGTAGTACCCAAGGAGCTGACCGCCGCCACATTGGAAGGAAAACGCATCCCGCTGAACCGGTTGTGGAACCGTCGCCAATGCACTAAGTTCAACGGAACCTCGTACATTACCCAGCGCGGTGCGGAGGCCATTTACAGCCCTGAAGGAAAGGAACAGATAAAAGCCACCATCCACTATTATATGACCAACGCCCGCATCATGAAAGAAGGACTGGAAAGCACCGGACTAAAAGTATTCGGCGGTGAGAACGCACCTTATTTATGGGTGAAGGCTCCCCGAGGAATCAGCTCGTGGAAGTTCTTTGAACAAATGCTGTACGAAGCCAATGTGGTAGGTACTCCCGGAGTAGGATTCGGTCCCAGTGGAGAAGGTTACATACGGCTGACCGCCTTCGGCGAACGCGCGGACTGTGAAGAGGCAATGAAACGAATCAGGCGATGGATATTATAAACAACATTTATCACATAACAAGCACAAACCATTACAAGAAAAACAAATACACACGAGATATAACAAACTCACTATTATGAATTTAAAAGGTAAAAAGCAATGAAAAAGAGTTTTAGAAAAACAACATTTCTGTCGGCCTTGGCAATAGCTGTTCCGGCAATGGGCATGGCGCAGGACAAAGTAGAAGCCAGCGTAGGAGCCGACTTTGTAAGCGGATACATCTGGCGTGGCCAGGATTTGGGGGGTGTCAGTATCCAACCCACGTTGTCAGTTTCTTACAAAGGGTTCTCATTGTCTGCATGGGGAACAGCAGGTATCGAAAAAGAAGATACAAAAGAGATTGACCTCACATTAGGCTACACCACAGGAGGGTTCAGTATCTCCGTCACAGATTACTGGTTCAATGGAGGACCGGGGTATTTCCATTACGGCTCACACAATACCAACCATACCTTCGAGGCACAGATAGGTTATGACTTCGGACCGCTGGCCTTGAACTGGTATACCAATTTCGCCGGAACCGACGGAGTGAATAACGAAGGAGACAGAGCCTATTCTTCCTACATCTCGGCTACCGTACCTTTCACACTGGCAGGACTGGAATGGACAGCGGAAATAGGAGCGACTCCGTGGGCCACAGACTTTTACAACTATTCCGAAGACCCTGTATGCAACGGTTCCAACGGTTTCGCCGTATGCGACATCAGCCTGGGAGCCGCCAAGGAGATAAGAATCACCGATTCATTTTCCGTTCCAGCTTTTGCAAAAGTCACCGTAAACCCACGCACTGAAGGGGCTTATTTCGTTTTCGGGCTAAGTTTTTAATCATAAAGAGCATAAATACAAGGATAACAACAAGGTATCAGTTTTTTAGAAGGTAAAAAGATTACATTATATACAAAATACAAATACAACAATGAAAAAAATTGAAGCTATTATCCGTAAGACCAAATTCGAGGACGTAAAAGAAGCGTTGCTCGAAGCCGAAATCGAATGGTTTTCCTATTACGATGTAAGAGGCATTGGCAAAACACGTCAAGGACGCATTTACCGTGGAGTGGTTTATGACACCAGTTCCATTGAGAGAATCCTGGTTTCCATTGTAGTCCGCGAAAAGAATGTAGACAAAACCATTCATGCCATTCTCAAGGCTGCTCATACCGGCGAGATCGGTGACGGACGTATCTTCGTCATACCCGTTGAAGATGCCATCCGCATCCGTACAGGAGAACGTGGAGATATTGCCTTGTACAATGCAGAACAAGAGAAATAACTCATTACACACCCCGGTCAAAACTACTCTACAAAGTAAAAATCATACTACAACTTAAGCGAAAAAATTATGGATACAACTAATAGAAAAGGTATGGAAAAACTATACCTGAAAAGACTCTTTATACTTTTATTTCTGTTCCCAGCCAGCCTTTGGGCACAAGACGCACTATCGGAAACTCCTGTCAGAAGCACGGACACAGAAGCCATCAATGAAATTGTAACCGGTCTGAATACTGTATGGATGCTGCTGGCAGCCATGCTGGTATTCTTCATGCAACCGGGATTCGCTTTGGTGGAAGCTGGATTTATCCGCACCAAGAATACCGCCAACGTACTGATGAAGAATCTGATTGACTTTATGTTCGGCTCCATCCTCTTCTGGTTCATCGGTTTCGGATTGATGTTCGGTGTGGGAGTTTTCGTAGGTACGCCACATTTTTTCAACCTTGACATAATGGACAAAGTCATTGACAACGGACTACCCATTGAAGGGTTTCTGATCTTCCAAACCGTATTCTGTGCCACTGCAGCAACCATCGTATCAGGAGCTATGGCAGAACGTACTAAATTCTCCATGTACTTGGTATACACCATCTTCATCAGCGTACTGATTTATCCGGTATCAGGACACTGGACGTGGGGTGGCGGATGGCTGATGAATGGTGAAGAAAATTCTTTTATGACAAACATATTCGGAACCACCTTCCATGACTTCGCCGGTTCCACTGTCGTTCACTCAGTAGGCGGGTGGATTGCCCTGGTAGGTGCTGCCGTTCTAGGACCGCGTATCGGTAAATATGGTAAAGATGGCAGGTCTAAGGCTATCCCGGGACATAGCTTGACATTGGCTTGCCTGGGTGTATTCATTCTTTGGTTCGGTTGGTTTGGTTTTAATCCGGGTTCTCAACTGGCAGCAGCTACCGGTACTGATCAGACAGTTATCTCTCACGTATTCCTGACCACTAACCTGGCAGCATGCGCCGGTGGCTTCTTCGCTTTGACAGCAAGCTGGATAAAATATGGAAAACCTTCTTTGTCATTAACATTAAACGGTGTATTGGCAGGACTGGTCGGAGTCACCGCCGGATGTGATCTCGTTTCCCCCTTCGGAGCAGTCATGATCGGTGCCATCTGCGGCATCGTCATGATTTTCTCGGTAGACTTCATTGACCACATATTGAAAATAGACGATCCGGTCGGAGCCTCCTCTGTACATGGTGTTTGTGGTTGCCTCGGTACCATTCTTACCGGACTTTTCGCCACCGAAGAAGGACTGCTCTATGGTGGTGGTTACAACTTCCTGCTAGCACAACTGTTCGGTACAACAGTAGTAGGTTGCTGGGCAGCAGGTATGGGATACCTCATCTTCAAGGGATTGGACAAGATTCATGGTTTGCGCGTCCCGAACAGAATTGAAGAAGAAGGGCTCGACATTTATGAACATGGCGAATCTGCATACAACTAAAAGTCATTTTGAATCAAAATAATAAAGAGAAAATCATTCACTCTAAATAAATTAACAACTAAACAAATTTAGGTATTATGTCAAAATTAAGATTCCGAGTAGTTGAAACAGCTTTCAAGAAGAAAGCAGCAACAGTAGAAACACCTGCCCAAAGGCCCGGTGAATACTTTGCCAAGTATGTATTCAACCGTGAAAAAATGTTCAAATACCTGCCTAGCAATGTCTATGCCAAACTGACAGATGCTATGGACAATGGCGCTCCTTTGGACCGCAGCATCGCCGACGAAGTAGCCGCAGGCATGAAACGCTGGGCAACCGAACTGGGAGTAACCCACTATACCCACTGGTTCCAGCCGCTGACCGAAGGAACCGCCGAAAAACATGACGCGTTTGTAGAACACGACGGCAAGGGCGGAATGATGGAAGAATTCTCCGGCAAACTACTTGTACAGCAGGAACCCGATGCTTCCAGTTTCCCTAATGGCGGTATCCGCAATACCTTCGAGGCACGTGGCTACAGTGCATGGGACCCCTCCTCCCCCGTATTCGTAGTAGACGACACCCTGTGCATCCCCACCGTATTTATCGCCTACACCGGCGAGTCCCTCGACTACAAGGCCCCTCTGTTGAAAGCGTTAAGTGCTGTAAATAAAGCAGCAGTTGATGTCTGCCATTATTTTAATCCCGAAGTAAAGAAAGTAATGGCCTATTTAGGATGGGAACAAGAATACTTTCTAGTAGACGAAGGCCTGTACGCCGCACGCCCCGACCTATTACTGACCGGACGTACCCTGATGGGACACGAAGCCAGCAAAAACCAACAGTTGGAAGACCATTACTTCGGGGCCATCCCTACCCGTGTGGCAGCTTTCATGAAAGACCTGGAAATCCAAGCATTGGAACTGGGCATCCCCGTAAAGACCCGCCACAACGAAGTGGCTCCCAACCAATTCGAACTGGCTCCCATTTTCGAAGAATGTAATCTGGCCGTAGATCACAATATGCTCATCATGTCACTGATGCGCAAAGTAGCCCGTAATCATGGTTTCCGTCTGCTGCTACACGAAAAGCCATTCAAGGGAGTTAACGGATCAGGCAAGCACAACAACTGGTCATTAGGTACAGATACCGGTATCCTGCTGATGGCTCCCGGAAAGACAGCCGAAGACAACCTGCGTTTCATTACTTTTGTCGTCAATACCCTGATGGCAGTTTACCACCATAACGGATTGCTGAAGGCCTCCATCATGAGTGCCACCAATGCACATCGTCTGGGAGCCAACGAGGCACCTCCCGCCATCATCTCTTCTTTTTTGGGCAAACAGCTGACACAAGTGCTGGATCACATGGAAGAAAGTGCAAATGATGACCTTATTTCGCTGGCTGGCAAACAGGGAATGAAGCTGGATATCCCTCAGATTCCCGAATTGCTGATTGATAACACTGACCGCAACCGCACCTCTCCTTTCGCCTTTACAGGCAATCGCTTTGAATTCCGTGCCGTAGGTTCGGAAGCCAACTGTGCCAGTGCCATGATTGCACTGAACACGGCGGTGGCGCACCAGTTGACAAGATTCAAAAAGGATGTGGATGCATTGATTGAAAAGGGAGAGCCAAAAATCTCCGCCATCGTGGAAATCATCCGCCAATACATCAAGGAATGCAAACCTATCCGGTTCGATGGCAACGGTTACTCAGACGAATGGAAAGCTGAGGCTGCCAAACGCGGTCTGGACTGCGAAACCAGTTGTCCGCTGATATTCGACAATTACCTGAAACCCGAAAGCATCGCCATGTTCGAAGCAACAGGCGTCATGACGCGCAAAGAGCTGGAAGCCCGCAACGAAGTGAAGTGGGAAATGTACACAAAAAAAATCCAGATCGAGGCTCGTGTTCTCGGTGACCTAGCTATGAATCACATTATTCCCGTGGCTACCGAATACCAGAGCAAACTGATTGACAATGTATATAAAATGAAAGAATTATTCCCTGCAGAAAAAGCGTCCCGACTATCTGCCGAGAATATGAAACTTATTGAAGAGATTGCAGAACGCACCATCTTCATCACCGAGCATGTGGAAGCCATGGTGGAAGCACGTAAGGTGGCTAACAAGATAGAAAGTGAACGGGAGAAAGCAATCGCCTATCATGACACTATCGCCCCCATGCTGGAAGAGATACGTTATCACATTGACAAGCTGGAACTGATTGTTGACAATCAGATGTGGACATTACCTAAATACAGAGAATTGCTTTTTATTAGATAATTGCCCGAAATTATCTATTTCTTTTGTTGGTTGTTTTAAGTTTGCATGACAGGCTTTGTTGCGAAACAAGGCCTGTCTTTTTATTAGGTAGACACATCATAAACAAGAAAGATGAATTACAAGCAAGGCACCTTCACAAATGCTGTATCCGGGAAATGCTTCTCTATATAACGACAAATATAAGCCTCTGTATCTGCCTGAATGATTTTATCTTCTCCTTCGGGAAACAGATTGTACATCACTGTATGAAGCTTTATCCCTCTCCGTTCTATAGCCTCAAAACTCAATAATGTATGGTTGATACTTCCCAATCGTCCCGAAGTAACAAAAACTAAGGGGTAACCCGATTCCTGAATATAGTCTATAGTCAGGTTCTCCTCTGTCAACGGCACCATCAGCCCCCCGGCTCCTTCCACTAAAACAGCATCATAGCGCTCACTCAGCACCTCCGTGGCATGCTTTATTTTATCAAAATCAATGGTGCGGTTATCTATTCGTGAAGCCAAATGGGGAGAAGCCGGATAAGAAAATATTTCAGGTTTGGTAAGTCCCTGCTCATCCTCAGGCAAATACTCCGTCCCCATCAGACGACGATGCAACTCAATATCCTCCGAATAACCTTCCGGATTTCCTGTCTGTATGAATTTTTGAGTAATAGTACGACATCCTTGTTTGTTCCAAAGATGTGCCAGATAGGCCGTGGCATAACTTTTACCAATATTTGTATCAATACCACTTACGAAAAATACATTCTGTTTCATGATTCTTTTTATTTCTATTGTCTTTTCTTTGCAATAATATAAATAGGATGATAAGTCAAAGTCACCGAACGACCATCACTGAACAAACGGGCATACTTGTCACAGAAATCCTGCAAATTCCTTTTAGTCCACGCTTGTTGCCTGACAGCAGCCACCCCGGTATGTTTCAAGTGATAAAGCACTTCGAGCGGAGTGCCAAAAGTCAGACAGATACGTTCCTCATGAGCCTTCACAATCTCATAGTGTATGCGCAGTGCTTCTTCTAACTCCTCTAAAGAACGATAGTGAAGACCGCTGCCGGTAACCGATGCAACTTCTTTCAGATTATCCCTGCCGAACGTAGTAAAAGCAAAATATCCTTTCTGCTTCAACAAAGTATTACAACGTTCAAAAAACAGCTCGGGAGAAACAAACCACTGTAATGCCGAGCATGATACAATCAAATCCTGTCCTTTTGGAAAAGGAAGGGACTCGGCATCCCCTGCCAGAAAGATAGCCCGCCCGCTTCCCAACAAATCGGTGAAACAAGTACTCATCTCCTGACAAATATCATTCAACACCAGTTTTTCAGGATGGAGGGTTTCCATCAGCCTGCGGGTAAGAAAGCCCGTCCCGCTACCAATTTCCAATATCCGGCCGCACGGACGGGGCAAATAATGATTTAGCATATCACTCATGCGGTATGCAATCTGCTTTTGAACCACCGCCTCACGGTTATAACTCTCTACAGCGCGGGAAAAGCGACGGGTTATCAATTGCTTATTAATCATACGTTTTCATTTTAAATGACAGACGGGCATAGCAAATCTCTCATTATTTCTTCTGAATAATGAGGAATATCATACTCTGCCACTTCCGTCCCGGTCCATGCATTTCTTTGGTTGACCGCCGTAAAAATCAAATCATTCTTGCCTATAACAGCCCGTTCCCATGCAAAACTGGGAACAGCGCAAGATTTTACCTGTTCTCCAATCCTCCGAAGCTCTTCTTGCAGTTCCTCTACCGCACGTTGCGGACGTTTCGACAAGAATGTTTCCAGATTCTCCTTTTTCAAACACATCCTGCGGATAAACTTTTCCAGCGTAACCTCATTCAAGCCTTCCAGTGTTCCTTCAAAAACTTGCTGCGAAATACCTTTCAAATCATCGACAGGAGTTACCGTGCCATTTAAAGCAACACTCTCACAAATGGGCAAGTCCATATCCTGCAATACCATAGACGCGGCCCATACTCCCATAGACCAGGCTATCAGACGAATCTCCTGATAACCCTGCAACAGCGTGAAATCAAAATCCAGCGAACGATAATCATAACAAACCAACAGATCGCTATTTCCGGAGCAATAATCCATGAAAGGACATTCATCCATTCCCCAACCGGCAAAAAAAAGTGTCAATCGGGGAAGATAATTTTGTTGTATAAAATAATGTTTCATATCAATTCTATCAGACTTTTTATTTCTTCTTCAGTAATATCCGCTGTCAACGAAAAACGGATACGCGATGTTCCTTCGGGCACAGTAGGAGGACGCACCGGCAACGCATAAAAACCTTTACGCTGCAAGAAATCGGCCTTTAACACCGTATCACCGCTATCGCCTATCGTCATTGGCAGAATATGGCTGGTAGAAGGACAAGCGTAGCCTTTCTTTACCAACGCGTCTTTCAAAAGAGAGGATATCTTCTTCAACCTTTCCCTCCGGAAGCTGAAACTGTTCAAATGCTCCAGGATAAAGAATGTCCATAGCAAGTTGACAGGAGGAAGAGCCGTTGTAAATATGAATGTACGCATTTTATTGACCAAATAATCACGGATGGTCTTCGAACAAACAATATAGCCTCCTACCGAGGCTAACGCTTTACCAAAAGTTCCACATAAGAAATCGATGTCAGCCACACAATCCTGTTCTTCCGCACACCCCAGGCCATGCATCCCCCGCACCCCTACAGCATGCGCTTCATCCACATACAGCAATACATTATCATATTGTTGCTTCAAAGTGACCAAACGACGGAGATCGGCCTCATCACCGTCCATACTGAAAATACTTTCGGTTACAATAATTATTCTATCATACCCGGCATGATTGGAAACCAGCAACTGTTCCAATTGTTCGTACCGGTTATGCCGGTATCGGATACACTTGGCCGCCGATAAACGAATGCCGTCAATAATACTGGCATGTACCAGTTTATCGGCAAGGATCAATGTACGAGTATCGCTCACTGCAGGAAGAATACCGGCATTCATGTGATAACCACTATTAAAAACCAACGCGCTTTCCTTCCGATACAGTCGGGCAAGCAAATCCTCTATCTGAACATAGATATCAAAATTTCCTGTCAGCAGCCGAGAGGATGAAGAGGAAGGAAGAAAGGTGTCGGGAGTAAGACTTTGCAAGAATTCCGTACGTAATGGCAGATAAGCAGCCAATCCCAGATAATCGTTGGATGAAAGGTTAAGCATCACTTTTCCATTCACCTCCACCTCTCTTCCCAAATGACGGATAACAGGCAACTTACGAAGATTACTTTTATTTTCAAGCAGGGCTAATTCCCTTTCCCAATCTGTTAATGAATTCATTTTTTCTATTTCTCTCAGTACTATCACTTATTCTTTTAATTCTCTTACTATCTTCACCAGTGAATGCGTCAATTTGCTCAATTCTCCAGGCTGAATTATAAAAGGCGGCATGATATACACCAGTTTTCCAAAAGGACGTACCCATACCCCTTCTTCAACAAAACGACGTTGCATGAAAGCCATATCTACCGGTTTCTTCACTTCAATAACCCCGATAGCTCCCAATACACGCACATCAGCCACTTGTGGCAATAAAGCAGCAGGGGCCAGCTCCCTCTTCAACTGTGATTCAATGGCCTTTACCTTTTCCTCCCAACTATAGGAAAGCAATAATTCCACGGATGCTTTCGCTACGGCACAAGCCAACGGATTTCCCATAAAAGTAGGGCCGTGCATAAAGACTCCCGGATAACCGCCGGAAATTGTATCAGCCACATCATCACTGGCAAGGACAGCAGAGAAAGTCATGTATCCACCGGTCAGTGCCTTGCCTATGCACATGATATCGGGCTGGACACCCGCATGCTCCCAAGCAAACAGTTTCCCCGTCCTTCCGAAACCTGTCGCTATCTCATCAAAGATTAACAACAGCCGATATTGCCTGCAAAGTTTCTCTGCCTGGCGTAAAAACTCAGGATGATAAAAACGCATTCCGCCCGCCCCTTGTACAATAGGTTCCAGAATCAATGCGGCCATCTCTTCATGATGCTGTTCCAATATTTCCCTCAAGGGCTCTATATCCTCTTCATACCAGATTCCGTCAAAGCGCGACCGGGGAGCAGGAACAAAATAACGCACAGGCAATGTAGGGCCAAAAATATGATGCATACCGGTCACCGGATCACAAACAGACATGGCATTCCACGTATCTCCATGATATCCGGACTGAATAGTTACAAAATTATTTTTCTTTTCCTTCCCTTGCGCATACCAATATTGCACGGCCATTTTCAATGCCACTTCCACCGCAACCGAACCGGAGTCAGCATAAAATATTTTCTGCATACGGGGAGGAACAATCTTCAACAACAACCTGCCTAATTCGATGGCCGGATCGTGTGTCAGTCCGCCGAACATGACATGGCTCATACGGTCTATCTGTTCCTTGAGCGCTTGGTTCAATACCGGATGATTGTATCCATGTACCATGCACCACCACGAAGACATCCCTTCTATCAAACATCTTCCGTCCTCCAATTCTATATATACTCCATCCGCCCGTCTTACTTTATAAGTGGGCAGCGGATGAGTAGTCGATGTATAAGGATGCCATAAATGCTCCCTGTCAAAATTTTCCATATATTACTTCCTTATTGTTATAATAACTTTATAATGTATCAAAGCGAATACCCGGCCTCTTCTATCAATATTTTATCTTCTGATACTTTTGAACCTAATGTAGTCAGCAAATCTCCCACAATGGCAGAATTAATACCGATATACAATGCTTTCTTTACAGCTTCCACACTCATCAGTGAACGCCCTCCGGCAAAACGAAGAAATGCTGTGGGATTGATAAAACGGAATAAAGCGATGGTTGTCAGAATCTCCACCTCTGCAAGACGATCCATTTTTTCCAATGGAGTGCCGGGTATAGGCTGCAACAGGTTTATAGGAATAGACTGTACTTCCAATTCCCTCAGTGTAAAAGCAAACTCAATACGCTGTTCCATTGTTTCGCCCATGCCGATGATTCCTCCGCTGCATACATCCATCCCCACCCTGCGTGCTGCCTGCAACGTTTCTAATTTCTGTTCTTGTGTATGAGTAGAACATAGAGATGAAAAATAAGAGGGAGCCGTTTCCAGATTACAATGATAACGGGTGATGCCTGCCTTAAACAGCCGTCTCAATTCCGCCTCATCCAGCAATCCTAAAGAAGCGCATAACTGAATATGCGAATGCGCACGCATGTATTCTGTTGTCTCACATAGCCGGTTCAAGTTCCGGCTACCCGGTTTCCTGCCGCTGGTCACCAAAGAAAAACGGGATACTCCCTGCGCTTCGTTATACAAAGCATGGCGCAGACATTCTTCCTTCCCAACCAAATCATAAACATCCACTTTTGTTTCATAATGTGCAGACTGTGCGCACCATTTACAATTCTCAGGACATTTACCGGATTTAGCATTGATGATGGAACACATATCGAATTTCCGGGAAGCCCAGACCTGTGTTATCTCATGAGCTGCATCATACAAATCCTGTTTCTCTGCCTTGCAGGACAGCCAACAGGCTTCTTCTACGGTAATCTTCTCACCGCCCAGCACTTTGTTTCTTATTTCATTCAGCATCATATACAGTTCATATTAAGACAAAAAAGCCGAAAAGATGCATGGCACATCTTTCCGGCAAACAATATTTATTCAAATAAAAAAGACAAATCACATCAGCCACCTGTGGTTGAGGCAGTTGGATCCGAAGCATTTGCAACATAGATTCAACAGGGGGCATTCCTTCTTCATATTCCTCTCCAGCATCCTCTTTTCGTGCGGAAGAGCAAACAGAGAATGCCGTGCAAACATTTGCCTGTTTACCCAACGATACATCGGCAATCTCCTTTTTCAGATTACCAATAGTTACACATTTGCCCAAACTATAAAATATAGCGTACTTCTTCCGGTTCCAATAGCGGAAACGTATCGTATGTTTATTCTGGCACAATTGTTTCATATTTTTTCGTATCTGAGATTGGCAAAGGTAAATAAAATATTCAATGCAGCAAACTTTTATATAGAAAAACACCGTTCCGCCTCTTCCAACCTTAAAACCAGTTTTCCGAAAGCACAACGGTGAATTCTTAAGTCCTTTATACTATTTCTGTTATTCTTCTTTCTTCGAAGCAGCTTTCTTGGCAACCGGCTTCTTTGCCGCCGCTTTCTTTGCCGCCGCCGGTTTCTTGGCAGCAGGTTCTTTCTTTACGGCAGGAGCCTTCTTGCCTTCAGCTTTCTCCAGTTTAGCCTGCAATCTCTCCACTTCCTTGTTCAAAGCCACCAATTCCTCGCCCTGGTTCTTAATGGTAGTAAGCAACGAATTTAATTCTTCGTTATCCATATCCACCGGATACAACGAATTGACACGACTTATAAAATCACCCAAAATATTCATGTAGTTGGTGAAAGCATCATACGGAGAATCATAAATTCCACGATTCAACCAAATACCGGTATTCTTAGTGGTCATGAAGCGGAAATTATTACTTGCCTGCAAATAATCCCAATCCTGCTTAATACGGCGATCATCGCACAAATGAACACGTTCTGCCACACTATAAAGTTTATTGAAAGCCTCACGCTGCATCACATTGCCTAACCACGGACTGATATCGCGTTCCTCGTCTACCCATGACATAGGATAAGGAACATCCACCTGATCCACAGATTTCAGTTTGGTAATGATATCGGTCGGAGTAGAGAAAGTAACCCCTCTTTCTTTTGCGCAGACAGGCAGTGCTTTCATAAATTCCAGAATATTGGAAGACAATGGCTGGGCGATACCCAAAGCAGAAAGTTCCATGAAAATATTGATAACCTGTTCCTCCTCCGGCAAAGCTGCAATCCAATCTATATATTTGTCGGCAAACAACGGATATTCATTCCATTCGGAATTAGAGAAACGCAGACTGATGTCATCAGACAATTTGAAATCGCGAAGCAATAACTTCAAGTTCGGATTCATGGCGCAATGATACAGATAGTGCGGACTCTTCCAACCCAAAATATGTTTTGCACCTTCAGTCAACATACCTTTAAAGCCCATATCAGCTATCGTAGCGCCAATATCATTCGAATAAATCAAGCTGGAGTTACGGAATACTTTCGGCTCCTTGCCAAATATTTGTTTAATCTTGGTACGCATACGTTCCACTTCTTCGCGGAAACAATCTTCATTAGCCAATGAGGAAAGACCGTGAGAATAAGGTTCGCACAAGAATTCGCAACATCCGGTCTCATTCAACTGATGCAACAACTCGATTACACCAGGCGCATGCACTTCCAACTGTTCCAGCGCCACACCCGAGATAGACAAAGCCACCTTGAAAGTATCACCGTGATTCTTTGCCATTTCAATCAACGCACTCAGCGCAGGAATATACGAGCGTTCGGCAATATCACTGATGCCGCGCTCATTTTCATAATCATCATAATAATAATGGTCACGGCCTATATCAAAACAGCGATAGCGTTTCAGATGGATAATTTGATGTATTTCAAAATAAAGACATATTGTTTTCATATCCTAGTTATTGTTTTATTATTTACCATAGTTTTTTAACACCTGCTCATAGAGGGCACGGATTCTCAAGCCGACTTTCTCCCATGTAATGCCATCCACTTCTTTCTTTCCTTCTTCCTGCAGATATTGGAAAAGAGAAGGATTCGTACAAATTGAATAGATGGCATCGGCCATTGCGTTGATATCCCAATAATCGGTCTTGATTACTTTATCCAAAATTTCACCGCAACCCGATTGTTTTGAGATGATAGAAGGAGTTCCGCACTGCATAGCCTCCAAAGGAGCAATACCAAAAGGTTCTGACACAGAAGGCATTACGAATACATCACTGTTTTTATATGCTTCATAAACCTGACGCCCACGCTGGAACCCCGGGAAGTGAAAACGGTCTGCAATACCTCGTTCCGCAGCCAGATTGATCATGGCATCCAGCATGTCTCCCGATCCTGCCATTACAAAACGGATATTACGGGTACGCTTCAAGACCAATGCGGCGGCTTCCACAAAATACTCGGGTCCTTTCTGCATCGTGATACGCCCCAGGAAAGTCACCACTTTTTCTTTCGAATGATCAGGACGAGGAATGTCCAGCAAATCTTGCGAAAGCGGATAAACGGCATTGTGCATGGCAAAACATTTGCGCGGGTCTTGATGATATTGGTGAATAACTGTCTGACGGGTCAGCTCGGACACACACATAATACAGTCGGCATGATCCATGCCATTCTTTTCCATAGCATATACCGTAGGATTCACCTTACCGCGCGAACGGTCAAAATCAGTAGCATGCACATGGATACACAAAGGTTTGCCACTTACCAGCTTGGCATGCACACCAGCCGGATAAGTCAGCCAGTCGTGCGCATGGATAATATCAAATTCTTGCTGGCGCGCAACCACCCCTGCAATAATAGAAAAATTATTGATCTCATCATGAAGGTTTCCCGGATAGCCGCCGGCAAACTCCATACACCCCAGGTCATTGACGTGCATGTACGAGAAATCAGAATAGATATGATCACGGAAAGCATAATACTGTTCCGGAGTCGAAGTCGAAAGACGTGACTTTAAGTAATCGTAATTCACATCACGCCACACAATGGGCACTTGGTTCATGCCTATAATGTTCAGAAACTTTTCTTCGTCGCCGCAAGGTTTGGGCAAACAGAAGGTTGTTTCCATATCACCTTGCAGGCTCAAACCTTTTGTTATACCGTAAGATGCTACAGCAAGACCACCATATATTTTGGGAGGAAATTCCCATCCAAACATTAATACTTTCATACAGGTCCCTCCTTTCAATAATTGTATTTACTCAATAAATATAATACTCGCAATATCTCTGCCACATTCATAGCGAATGATACAGCTCCACGACCTTTGAAAGGCGGGTTACCATCAAACAATTCAGGTATAGAGCCAATACAATGAGAAGTCATTTCGTCTTCGTAGCCTATCAGCTGACGCTCCACAAATCCTATACCACTCATCTTATAAATACGAAGGTAAGCTTCAAAATAGAAGCCTGCCAGCCAGGGCCATGCGGTACCTTGATGATAAGCATAATCACGCTGCATCTGAGGACCTACATAATTTGGGTTGTAACCACCACTCTTCGGGCTGAGCGAACGGAGCCCTTTCGGGGTAAGCAGTTCTTTGGTCACAATGTCCAACACCCCTTTCTTCTGACGGGCATCAAGCGGAGAATAGTCGAATGCTACAGTAAATATCATGTTCGGACGCACGCTCCAGTCCATCATATTGCCATCCACATAATCCAGTAAATAACCATACTCATTCAAGAAAGTATCCACGAAAGCCTTCCCCGTCTTTTCTGCCAATACATTTAACGCATCAGCCAAATTATTGTTTCCACCTTCGCTCAATAGTTCACTTGTAAAGCGTAAAGCATTATACCACAAAGCATTAATTTCTACGATATAGCCTGTACGAGGAATCACAGGGCGTCCGTTTGCGGTAGAATTCATCCATGTGATAGCCTTTTCTGTGCCGTTGGCATATAGCAGACCATTGGAATGCAAGAAAAGATTCGGATGATTCTCCCGGCGAAGGTACTCCATAATGTCTTGCAACAATGTACCATATTTCTCACGGCATTGGTCGCGCGACACCATCTTGGCATATTGCTGGATACACCACACCGCCCAAAGCAAAACATCAGGATGCTCCATTTCGTACACTTTAACATCATCAGGCTCATCATTAATAAAGTCATGAATTGCCTTGCGGGCCGTTTCCATCACCATTTCAAACTTAGCCACTTCATCAATCGCCAATGTCAGTCCCGGCAGGGAAATAAACATATCGCGCGCACGGCATTTAAACCACGGATATCCTGCCAGAATATAAAACTCATTTCCTTGTTTATTCAAGAACTGATGAGCAGCATTTATCAGACAGTGCTGGAAATTATCACGTGGAGTACGTTCTTCCACCTCTTCTTCAAAGGTTCTCTTTAATGTACGGGTACTGGCCTCGGACACACCTCCTGAAAAGACGATGCTTTCACCTTTCTTTATGTCCACTTCAAAATAACCCGGGACGTACAAATCTTCATTAAAATCATATCCTCTCTCCTGCTCTTTGGGATACTCAATTCCCCGATACCAATCCGGCTGATAGTGGAATTCGTTCTTCTTGTTCAATTGCATATATAATTCGGGATAGCCCGGATACATGCATGTCTTAATTCCATTATCCACCTCCTGATAGTCACGACTGGCTTGTGCGTTCTCATGAGTATACTGACGGACACTGCGGAAAGCCAGAAACGGACGCAAACGCAACGTAGTGGCCGAATGTGCCTCCAACAAAGTATAACGGATTAAAATTCTATTTTCATGATGAACGAAAAGCTTTTCCTTCTTCAGAATCACACCACCTACCCGATATATAGTGGTAGGAACTTTCTCACACTCGAATTCCCGGATATACTTGTGTCCCCTTGGGCTGTAATTGTCGCCCTGATACTTATGAAGTCCCAGATTAAATTCAGCGCCGTGTTGTATCACTGTTTCATCCAACGACGATAGCAATACATGGTTTTCATCATCCAGTTCAGGCACCGGAATGACAAGCAATCCATGATATTTTCTCGTATTGCAATCAACAATGGTTGTACAATGGTAAGCCCCTGAACGGTTTGTGCGGAGAATTTCTTTCGGTAATGATTCCCCGAGGTTCGTCATAAGAGTCTTGTCAAATCGTAAGTAACTCATAGTTGTTATTTTAAGGTTATAAATCAAATTTCCATATCAATTTATGTCACATATTATTTTTGTATGCAACGCTCAAAATTAGTAATTAAATGGATAAAGCAAAATTAAATAGCAAAATATTTTTCATTTTTCGCTCAAATATCCGTAGTATCGCACAGAAATCAGCATAATTATGACAAAATGAAACTTGAAATTCAAAAAATTCTATTGGCTTTTGCTCTTCCGTTATTACTTCTTTTCATTCTGTACACCCTGCGTACAATGGAAAGTGTCATGAATTGGGATTTTATCACCTGGGGCATATATCCCAGAGAAACCAAAGGAATAATGGGGATTTTCACTTCTCCATTGATACACGCTGATTGGGGACATTTATTTGCGAACACTTTTCCTCTTCTTTTTTTATTATGGTGTCTGCTCTACTTTTATCGTGATTTGGGCATTGGTATACTTTTTTTCATCTGGATAGTCAGTGGAATACTTACATTTATAATAGGCAAGCCGGGATGGCATATAGGTGCCAGCAGTATAATTTATTCACTCGCCTTTTTTCTGTTCTTCAGTGGCATTCTCCGCAAACACGTCCCTTTAGTAGCCCTGTCGTTGCTTGTCACTTTTCTATATGGCAGTCTGGTATGGAACATGTTCCCGCAGTTCGCCTCCTCCACCACTTCTTGGGAGGGACACTTGGGGGGCGCGGCGGCCGGAATAGCCGCAGCCATATTGTTCAGACACAAAGGCCCCCAACAACCGGAACTTTTCATTGACGAGGAAGAGGAAGACAACAGCAGTCATCCGGAAAACGAAGAAGTCATTACGAATCCGGACCAAGAAAAAAAGAATGACTAAATCAATCTTTCCGCCACCATGAAGTTCAAAGGGCCGGAAGGGCTGAAAGAAGCAATAACCCGCTAACGGAATTAAATGAATGTTCATATCCTCCCTATTGTATAAGTCTTTTCTATCTTCAGATTAAACCTTTTTATACAGATATATTCTATCTCCATAGCCTTTGGAGTTATCTCCCAAGACTATGGAGTTAACTCCAAAGCTTATGGAGATAACTCCAAAGGCTTGCGGAGATAAAACAAGCAGGAAGAAAAACCTTAACCACACGGCAGAAAAGGGTTAGGGATACAAACAAGATCTTTTAAGGATGAATCTGATTACAAGGCTTGCACTCTTTACAGAGAAAAATCCCCTAACACCCTTCTTTTAAAAAGGTAAAAAAGCATGTGACAAGAAGATATGCATCTGGCCATATGTGGAAAGACTAAAACAGACTATTATTTTGCCATCTTAAATTTTAATGCATCATTTTACAACTGAAAAACAGGGTAATAAACCTTTCCGGACAGCATCATTCAAGCTTTAATACCTACTCATTACCAATTTTCATAAAATAATACCCATTTTTAGGTATTGCCCACCCTTTTAACCTCCCATAACTTTGCACCGATTTAAAATTATAAAAATTAAAGCAAAAATGAAAAGAAAGGTTTTATTGTTCTCATTATGCTTGTCGGCCTGTCTTGCAAACAGTTATGCAGAAAAAGCAACAAGTATAGATAAGGATAACACAGAGAAAACTACGGAGGAAGAACCTAAAAAAAAATCCCGGCTAACATTGGGAGGTTACGGAGAAGCAGTGTACACACGTAATTTTTATAGTGACAATATGTACCGCTATTCTAAAGCAGACAGTTACAAAGACTCTGACGGACACGGACGCGTAGACTTACCTCATGTAGTAATCATGATTGGCTACGATTTCGGAAAAGGATGGAGCATGGGTAGTGAAATAGAGTTTGAACACGGAGGAACAGAATCGGCTATAGAAGTAGAAGACGAAGAAGCCGGAGAATTTGAAAAAGAAATAGAACGTGGGGGTGAAGTGGCTTTGGAGCAGTTCTGGATTCAGAAATCTTTTTGCTCGGGCTTCAATATCCGCGCAGGGCACATCATCGTGCCGATAGGACAAATAAACAACGCCCATCTTCCCACTCAGTTCTTTACAGTATATCGTCCTGAAGGTGAAAACACAATAATGCCTTGCACATGGCATGAAACCGGTCTTAGTGTATGGGGGCGTATAGGTGACTGGCGTTATGAGGCAATGGTTATTCCCGCATTGAATGCTAATATGTTCAATCATAGCGGATGGATTCATGATGGTTCTGCATCAGCCTATGAATTTAAAGTAGCCAACAATCTGGCAGGAGCGGCACGTATCGACAATTACTCTGTCAAAGGATTGCGTATGGGAATAAGCGGCTATATAGGTAACAGTTTCCAAAACGACATTATTAAAGATGAAAAATCCACCAAATATAAAGATGTGAAAGGAACAGTGGTCATAGGTGCATTCGACTTTGATTATAATGATCATAACTGGGTAGTACGCGGCAATTTTGATTATGGCCATTTGGGAGACGCTGATCTGATCTCCACTCACAACAAAAGCCAAGACAATAGCACACAGTCCCCTTATCCTCACACAGCCGTGGGCAAGACAGCCATTGCCGCCGGAATCGAGGCAGGATATGATATTTTTTCTCAAGTAAAGAAAATGAGAGACAATGGTAAAAAACTATATGTATTTGGACGATATGAATACTATGACTCATATCATAAGGCTGCTAAAGGTTTCAGCAAATATGAATGGACTAAAAAACAACGCATGGCCGTCGGTTTGAACTACTATCCTATGAAAGACATCGTAGTAAAAGCCGAATACTCAAAACGCTTCTTGAAAAGCCAGTATAATAACGAACCCTCTTTTTCATTGGGCATAGCTTATGCAGGATTTTTCATTAAATAAACCCGATTATTCATTTTTTAAAATTAAATAGGTATGAAAAGTTTGTTAAAATTCCCCTTACTTGTTGCTGTAGCAACAATGATGAGTTGCAGTTTCAGCGCATGCAGTGATAACGATGATCCGACTCCGGATACCGGTACGTCTGAAACAGATGCAAAATTCGAAGCAATCGCAAAACAGTATCTTGATCACACGGTATATGTTACTTACAAGAACCTGGCTGATGAAACCGAACAGCTAGTAAAAGATTTACAAGCATTAAAAAGCAGCAAGACTGATGCAAATGTAAAAGCTACCTGCGAAACCTTCCTTGAAGCACGTGCATGGTGGGAAAAGAGTGAAGCTTTCCTGTATGGGGCAGCTACCGATTTCGGTATCGACCCGCATATTGACTCATGGCCTTTGGACTTGGACGGATTACAGACCGCACTGAAAAATACGGAACAGGTAGAAGCAATGGGTGGTGAAGACGGAGATATTTATGCCGGCGAGAAATTGGGTAATTCTTTATTAGGATTTCATGGTATTGAATACATCCTTTTCGAAGATGGTAGCCCCAAATCAGTTTCTAAAATCAGTGACTTACATCTGACTTACGCCGTAGCTGTAGCTGGTGATTTGCGTAACCGTTGCTGGCAGCTGGAACTTTCATGGAGAGGCGAAAGTGCTGTCAATGCCGACCGTGTCGCTAAAGTCGCAAATGAGTTAGAACTGCCTTACACTGTAAACAGTGGTGAATATTCTTATGGTGAGAATATGCTGAATGCAGGAAAAGCAGGTAGTACATACGCCAGCTGGACATTGGCCATGCAAGCTATCATTGACGGCTGCAAGACTATCGCAGATGAAGTAGGAACTTCTAAAATAGGAAAACCTTATAGCGGAGAAGACCCTGCTTATATAGAATCACCATACAGTCACAAGTCCATTCTAGACTTTTATGACAACATCATCAGTATTCAGAATGCTTACATGGGCGGTATAGAAAATGAACGTGACGAAACCAACTCACTACACAACTATATTGCTGGAGTAGATAAAGAACTGGATACAAAAGTTGTAAATGCCATAAACAATGCTCTGACCAAAATCAATGCCATGGCAGCTCCATTTGTAAACAATATTAAAGATCCAAGTGCAGGTGAAGCAATTAAAGCTTGTCAGGATCTTGATGCCATATTGTCTGATGTTAAAACAGCTTTAAGAAACAATTAAAAAGAACTGTTTACCCCAATGACCACAAAGGATCTGCAAGAGGGTGTCCGGAAAAGGTCTATTGTACTATCTTTTGCTGTAGATGGTGATTTTACATTCGCTCCAAGCACCGGCTTTGTGCTGCCGGATGTCCCCTCTACAACAGACATGATAGTGAAAAAGACCGGGGGAGGACAACCTTATGTAGATTCTTTGGTATATAAATTTGAAAAGTAACTAACTTTAAACATTCTTATATGAATAAGTTATTTAAAATACACTGGCTTGCTGCTCTATGCGGCCTTACAATGCTCTCGCTAACAGCCTGTAATGACGATGACAATCCGGAAAACAAATCTCCGGAAGTCAATCCTGATATCAACGTAAATGTAGAGACCTATGCAGGCGGAGAATTGGGTACAACCTTCAACAATTCCGCTTCTGCTTATGAAGATCCTACTCCTGCAACGGAAAATGCAGGTATGACCGACAAATTCAAATATGGGGAATATTTCTTTGAACGTTCTTATACGCAGAATTCCAAACCTTTCAATGGTTTGGGACCGCTTTATATCCGCAATTCATGTATGAACTGCCACCCCGGATACGGTCATGGCAAACGGGTAGACCGTTATCGTGCTGATGACTGGGGAAATGGATATCTACTTGTTGTGACCGATGGAAAGGATAACTACCTAAGTTCTTTAACGGGAATGCCTCAAACCAAAGCTGTAGCCCCTTTCAAAGCACCAATAGATGAAGATAAGATAAAAATAGACTGGCTGCCTTACACAGACGAATGGGGAAATAAATTTCCTGACGGAGAAACATACAGTCTGATCTATCCGGAAGTGACTATTCCTCAAGATGCATACTACGTACCTTTGGAGGCTACTTATAATCAAGTTGTCACCCCTGTCAACTACTCTGATGTAGTAGTTTTGCTGGAATCTACCATTGGTATCTACGGAACCGGATTACTAGATGCCATTCCCGATGATTCGTTGAAAGCAGAATATGCACGTCAGGAAAAAGCAGGTGTAAAATTGAATCCAGCCATCTTCGCAAACGGAGAGTGGACTTCACTCTATAAGGGACTTACAGGTAAACAATATCCCAAACGTTATACTTACGCTTTGACCAGATCTTCCATACAGGATGGTCCCGGTGCCAATGCAATCTGGAACATCACCAATGTTACCCGTAGTGACCGCCGTTATCACTACATGACTGACACGTATGCCAAAACAGCCTCCAAAGACCCGGATGTACAAAAAGATTTTTATAACTATTTCCCTGAATGGAAACAGACCGGTAATGTAGAACAAGATATATACAACTATCTGATGAATAAGGAACTTCCGGTGGAAATGACAGACGAAGATTATGTAAACTTCATGATATGGCACAGAGGACTGGCAGTTCCTGCCGCACGGAATCTGGATGACGAAACAGTTCAGAGAGGTCACAAATTATTCCGTGAAATAGGCTGTGCTACCTGCCATCGTCCGTCATGGACTACAGGAGACGATAATTATCCCGATCCGAACGGATACTTCAAAGATGGTGACAGCCGTCTGCCACGCTATCCACACCAAACTATCTGGCCATATTCAGATATGGTTCAACACCGCCTGGAAATGAAGAACAATATCCGCACGGGATGGTGCCGTACCACTCCTCTTTGGGGACGCGGACTTTCCTTAATCTGTGCCGGACACAGCGACCGTTTGCATGACTGTCGTGCACGTAATGTCATTGAAGCCATTATGTGGCATGGAGCTTCAAATAGTGACGCACGCTGGAGCATTGACAAGTTCCGCGAACTCAGTAAAGAAGATCGTGACGCCATCGTCAAATTTATTGATGCCATTTAAGCAATGAAACAGATTGTCTCCCTCCTGAATCCTATCACCAATAATATGACAGGACATTCAGGGGGATGAGACAAATTCAAGATTCACCTTCTGGTTATCTTTCAGAAAATTATAACTACATGAAATTATTAAAACGAACTGCCTTCAGTCTGCTAGGCATATTACTTCTGATTCTTACTATAGCTACTATATTGGAAAAAATATATGGTACGGACTTTGTAAACGAGTATATCTACAGTTCCGTACCTTTTGTCATTTTATGGGGAGTAACCGCAATTACTTCCTTATTATACATCATAAAAAGCAAACTGCATCGTCAGCCTGTTATTTTTTTGCTTCATCTTTCTCTTCTCTTTATATTGGCAGGGGCATTCACCACATGGATATATGGAGAACAAGGCACTATGCGTGTCCGCCAAGGAGAACAACAGACCTCTTTCACCGATTCCAAAGGAATTTCCCACCAGCTACCTTTCAGCATCACACTAAACCAATTTGAAATTATTTATTACAAAGGAACCTTGGCTCCAATGGACTTTATCAGTCATATTTCAGTAGCAGACAAAGACTGCCACCGCCAGATACAGGGGAAGGTTTCCATGAATCATATATTTTCATACCAGCACTATCGCTTTTATCAATCAGGCTACAGTGAAGATAATGAAGGAAGCGTATTTAGTGTATCTCATGATCCTTATGGTATAGGAATCACTTATGCAGGATATACTTTATTGCTACTTTCCACCGTTTTCTTTTTCTTCAGCCCGCAAAGTCGGTTCCGCCAACTGCTGAAAAGCCCTTTACTACACAGAAGCTTGACAGTCATCTTGCTTTTATTCGCATTCAGTCTCAACAGTAATTTTCTCAAAGCAAACAGTACATCCCCCAAGGTGCTTCCGCGCGAAGTAGCCGAACATTTTGGAGATTTATATATTTTATACAACAACCGTATCTGTCCTTTACAAACCTTTGCCCGTGATTTTACAGTCAAACTTTACGGTAGTTCCTCATATAAAGGACTGACACCAGAAGAAGTACTTACCGGATGGCTGTTTTATTATGACAGTTGGAAAAATGAACCAATTATACGAATCAAGAGTAATGAAGCCCGTAAATTACTGGAAATAGAAGGGAATTACGCCAGGCTGAAAGACTATATCAGTACCATTAATGAATACAAGCTGGAAAAAATGATGAACCATATCCGTTCAGGAGAACAGGTGACTGACAAACGAGGCATAGAAGAAGCTGATGAGAAATTCAATATCATCAATTTAGTATGTACCGGTGCCATGATGAAAATATTCCCTTGTCGCAATATAGCCGGAAAGACATTGGAATGGTATTCGCAAAGCGACCAATTACCTCAAGATATGGATAATGACAAATGGGTATTCATTCGTAAATCTATGAGTTATGTAAACGAAATGATTGTGATGAAAAAGTACAATGATGCCTGCCTGTTATTAGAAAAAATCAAGAAATACCAGCAGAAAGAGTGTGACGGACTGCTTCCTGCAGATAATAAATTCAAGGCTGAGAAAATATATAATCAATTTGATTATAGCAAATCTGTCGCCATGGCATGTATTTGCATCGGCCTGATATGTTTTATCTATTATTGCCATTGCATGGCATCGCAAAAGAGAACAAGCCGGAAGGCAATCATAATATTGAATATTTTGCTATGGATTGTTTTTACCTATTTGTCGGCTGCTATCTGCCTGCGTGGTTATGTGAGCAATCATCTGCCATTGTCCAACGGCTTCGAAACCATGCAGTTCATGGCATGGTGTACGCTATTGCTCACTTTTCTGCTACAACGTAAATTCGCAATGTTGCTCCCTTTCGGTTTCCTGCTTTGCGGACTTACGCTGATGGTATCCATGCTGGGAGAATCAAACCCACAAATCACACAACTGATGCCGGTTCTGCAATCTCCATTATTGAGTATCCACGTAGTAGTTATCATGATCGCTTATTCGCTGCTGGCATTTATCATGCTGAATGGTGTAACAGCGGTCATACTCCACCAATCACAGAAAGAATGCAAAGAACAAATAGAACGATTGCAGATAATAAGCCAAATAATTCTTTATCCGGCAATTTTCTTACTCGCTATCGGTATTTTCATTGGTGCTGTATGGGCAAACGTATCATGGGGACGCTATTGGGGATGGGATCCTAAAGAAGTATGGGCCTTAATCACCATGCTGGTATATGCCTTGGCACTGCATCCGAGATCACTGCCATGGTTTCATCGCACCATGTTTTTTCATGTTTTCTGTATAACTGCTTTTATAACAGTACTGATTACTTACTTCGGAGTGAATTTTCTGTTAGGAGGAATGCATAGCTACGCAAACGGATAGCCCTCATCCATCAATGAAAAGCTATCCTTTCCGAAACAAATAGAAACCAACTTGGACAAAGAACCTGAAACACTATAAAAAAAGGAAATTACCCCCATAAAAGAAGCACTCCCCGCGAATCACTTCGCAGGGAGACTACTAACTAATAACTAACTTGTGGTTTACGTAATTTTTATATGACTTATTTACAATGCAAAGATAAGGTTTGCCATCTGTCTGTGCAATCGCATGATATAGGTATTCTGGACAGTCAGACATCCCTATTTATAGCTATAATAAACGAAAGTAGAAAAGGTATCTATCAAAATCATTATTTGTAGGTATTGTCTGAGATTATTAAATGTTGCAATTTTGCCAAAAAGAATTTATCTTATTATACCGTAACCATTGATGTGGAGTTCTCTCTATTATTATTTCTCTGTAATGTTAGTCACAAAAGAGAGACTATAAAACCTTGTTCCAGGGAAGCATACCTTCGGAACAACAAAAAGTCCGGACTTGGGAAAGCCCGGACCTTTATTTTATATCCATCAATACAAGATATTAATACACCTCTACCTTTGCAGCAACAGCCTTGCATTTGTCACGCAGAGCGTCCAAGTCACTGCCATTAGGAGCATAACAAACCACAACCCCCATACGGCGATTCAATTTTGTATAAGGTTTACCAAAAATACGGAGATAAGTATTTGTCTCCTTACAAACTTCTTCCTCACCACGATAACGGGGAGCTTCCTTGCTGGCAATAGGAGAAAGAATCACTGCACTGGCCCCTATGCGTTCTTGTGTAATTTCAGGAATAGGAAGTCCTAACACCGCCCGCAGATGCAACTCAAACTCATTTAAATTCTGAGTACCTGCCAAAGTCACCATTCCGGTATCATGCGGACGGGGAGAAAGTTCGGAGAAATAAACTCCGTTTTCATGACTCAAGAAAAATTCAACTCCCCAGATTCCCGCACCAGTCAGAGCTGCCGTTACCTTATCAGCCATACGTTGCGCTTCCTTCAAATGTTCGGGATCAATATGTGCCGGTTGGAAACTTTCTCTATAATCTCCTCCTTTCTGTACATGTCCGATAGGCGGACAGAACAAAGTAGGACCGTTTTTCTGAGTGACGGTGAGCAAAGTTATCTCACTATCGAACTGAATAAACTCCTCAATGATCAATTCTTTAATATCTCCACGACTGCCTTCACACCCATAATGCCATGCCTGTTCCAACTCATCCGCGCTTTTGACCAAAGACTGGCCTTTGCCGGATGAAGACATCAAAGGCTTCACCACACAGGGGAAACCAATTTCTTTTGCAGCTTCTTTCAACTCCTCCAGAGACTTGGCATAGAAATATTTGGCTGTCTTTAATCCTAATTCCTTAGCTGCCAAATCACGAATAGCCTTACGGTTCATCGTGAAATTCACAGCACGGGCACTCGGCACTACTTGGATACCTTCCTGTTCCAAATGATACAGACGTTCGGTACGGATAGCTTCAATTTCAGGCACAATTATATCTGGCTTGTGTTTGGCTACCACAGCATCCAATGCATCACCGTCAAGCATACTGAACACTTCAAATTCATCAGCCACCTGCATGGCCGGAGCACCTGCGTAAGAGTCGCAAGCAATAACATACTGCCCTTTACGTTTTGCCGCAATGACGAATTCTTTACCTAATTCGCCGGAACCCAGCAATAAAATCTTCTTAGTCATAGTATTTACATATGTTTGATATTCCTTACAAAAAACGGAGAGTTGAGAACAAGACACCTCTTGATTCCCAACTTTCCATCTGCAAAGATAGTGTATTTTATAAACTATACGATATCATTGAAGCAATATTTGGATCATTCAGTACAAAGAAAACACCCACTCCCAAAGCGATGAGCCACAATACGATAAATATAATTTTGGTTACAATGGACATGGGTTGCCAACCTCCAAAATGACGCATCAGCATGTGTATCAGTCCTATAATAGGAATACCGATAACCAGAATACCTGCAACGGACATAGCGACAGTCAACCCCGGAGAGCTACCCACCGTAGCCCAATTAACTGCAGGCAGCACCTCATAAAGCACTGCCGGCAATGCAGCAATCAGCCCCGTAGCCGCCATCAGCAATGCAAAAAAGACAATCAATAATACAAACAATACAGGCGCACAGCAAATAGCAATGAAAACAAGCAGGAATTTGATAAGGAACCCCGCCACAGACACAATCCCCTCCCCTATCTTTTGCAAGATACTTCTAGGACGATCTGAGCGTACATAATCATTCACTTTTTCAAATCCGTCTGTTACAGTCTTGCCTATATTCTCCACATTAATAGCAGCCCCCTTCATGGCGAGTTTCTCGGGGGCGGTATGCGCCATAGGAATAATAATCCACGCTATGATATAAGCCAATATCACCCCATGAACAAAGAAGCCAAGAACCAATAGAATGATACGTACCCAAGTAACATCCCATCCCATATAAGCGGCCAATCCGGAAGCCACACCACCCAGCACTTTATTGTCCGGATCACGAAACAGACGGCGTATAGTGGTCCCTTTTGTCTTTTCCGAACCGGATGTTTCTCCATTCCCTTCACCAGAGAGTTCTTCAGGTTTACCCATCCGGGCTATGATTTCTTCCACATCCTCAATGGTAATAACCTGTTTGCCCTCATTCAAACGGTCAGCAAACAGTTCAGATATGCGTAATTCCATATCATGTACAATCTCCTCCGCACCTTCCTCACGACGAAAGTGAATGCGTAAATTTGCTAAATAATTATCCAACAAGTGGTAAGCGTCTTCGTCTATATGATAAACGGTACCTCCTAAATTTATGGTTAAAGTCTTTTTCATTGTATCCTGTTTTTAATTGTTTTTTAAATGATTCACTGTATTCGTCAACTCCTCCCAAGCAGTCTCCAATCCGCTAAGGAATATTTCACCCTGAGGAGTGAGATTATAATATTTACGAGGTGGTCCCTGAGTAGACTCTACCCATTCGTATGAGAGCAGGTCATCGTTTTTCAGCCGGGTAAGCAGCGGATAAAGCGTCCCTTCTACTACAATGAGCCGGGCTTCTTTCAATCTTTGAATGATATCCGAAGCATATGACGGCTCTTTGTGCAACAACAATAAAATGCAGTATTCCAGCATTCCTTTGCGCATCTGAGATCGTACATTGTCTACATTCATAATTTATAATACTTTGTTTGGCACAAATATATGTATTATATCAGTACCATGTATTGCATAGTTCTATTATTTTGCATAAATTAATATTTAAACAAGTAAAAGAAAGGAAGTTCCCTTTTTTTTGTTGTAAAAAGTTTATCTTTGTTTCTCGTTATAACCCTAAAAAGATATAAAGATCATGTTTACCATACAAAAAGCGACAACCAATGATATTCAGTTGATTAACGAGATGGCTCAGATTGTATTTCCGGCCACCTACCAGGAAATTCTTTCAAAAGAACAATTGGATTACATGATGGACTGGATGTACTCTCCGAAAAATCTGCGTAAACAAATAGAAGAAGAAGGGCACATCTATTACATAGCTTACAAAGATGGAGAAGCTGCCGGATATGTTTCCATACAGCCCGAAGGAGAACATTTATTTCATCTGCAGAAAATCTATGTACTTCCTCGTTTTCAAGGTTGCCGGTTGGGCAAAGCACTATTTGAGCAGGCCGTCAAAGCAATTAAAGAAATCCATCCCGGACCTTGCGAAATGCACTTGAATGTAAACCGTAACAATAAGGCTTTACAATTCTACCAACATTTAGGAATGGAAAAAGTTGCAGAAGGAGATTTCTATATAGGCAACGGATATTATATGAACGATTATATCATGGGACTGAAAATCTAACCCTATCTTACAAAAACAAAATGGACGAATATCGTATCAACGGATTGACCATAAAAGAAAATTTGCTGCAACTGGCAGAAAATGGAAATAAAAAGTTCACCGAATCGCTGCATCCGGGAATAGAAAATGTATTGGGTATCCGCATCCCTGCCCTAAGGCGGTTAGGAGCACAAATTGCCAAAGATGACTGGGAGAGTTATCTACAGACTGCGGATACTTATTATATGGAAGAACGTATGTTGCAAGGTATGGTAATAAGCAATCTGAAAATGAAAGACATAGAAGCATATCTTTCACTGGTTGCCCGGTTTGTTACCATCATCAACAGTTGGTCTGTTTGTGACACTTTTGACTTTTACGGCAAACAACGGTTTGTTGACAAGAACAAGAAAAGGGTCTGGCTATTTTTGGAAAACTGGATGAAATCCGACAAAGAATATGAGATACGTTTCGGAGTAGTAATGGCAATGGCTCATTATATTGACGAAGAGTATATAAACAACGTATTGCAATGGATGGACCGGATCAGTCACGAAGGATATTATGTGAAGATGGCTGTAGCATGGGCTTTATCCGTATGTTATGTCAAATTTCCTCAAAAGACGGTGAACTATCTGAAGGAAAATCATATAGATGACTTTACCTACAATAAAGCGCTACAAAAAATCATAGAATCTTATCGGGTAAGCACGGAGGACAAAGAAATCATCCGCAGCATGAAAAGAAAAAACAAATAATGTTCATTATTTACCGCAAAGAGGATTTGAATCCTTCCGAAAGAAATTCACCATTCATATTCGGAAAGATTCAAACTGCTCCAGCAGCTATTAATAATTGGGAAAAGTTATTCCTCCCAAACCAAATAAGCTGAAACCAGCCAATGATTCAATTTATTGCCATCCACCTGTTGTGCCTCAGGGATACTTACCTTAAAAGAATGTTTACCGGCCGGCAAGTCACCAATAACAGCCTCCTCAGGCATCACATCGCTACCCGGACACCAATTGGAACGGGATAAATCTGAAGAAGCCAAAGGTTCTTCAATCTCTTTTGTCGTATAACCCTTATCACCTATATATGCGGCAACTCGTGGTATCAGCCATACTCCCGTAGCTGGGTTAAAACGGCGGAAAGAAGCACAGTCGTCACGCCAAGGAATGAAATTCAACACCTCCTTGCCATCAACAGACACAATGTTTCGTTTCTCCACAAACTCATCTCCGCCACTATGCCCCCCGTGACCTGTAACAATATACTTCAAACGAACATTCTTGGCAGCTTTCGACATATCAAAATCCATCACCACATCTTTGCGTGAGAAAATATCCGGATAAGTCTGTCCGATATAATACACCGTATTCATCAAAGGCTTCACACGGCGCTCCGGCATCACGTCGCAAGTGATCTTACTCTCCTTCACGTCCAATTCCATGCTGGCCACATACCCCTCGGCAGTCCATGTATCAATATAAATTCCCACGTATACCTCTCTCTCCAATGCCGGATAAAGATCGGTAATATCCTGCACCCAAGTCACACTCTTTTCCCATTTCGGGATATATACAGGACGTCTCTTGCTGCTCAAAGAATCATTATCCGAACTATAATACCCCACACCGAACGGGGTCATAAAACGCATCAGTTCAAGGGTAGGCACATAATCCTTACCCGGAACAATACCAATCATTTTTTCATATTTGGCACTGTCTACCGCAGGAAACGCCCTCTTGCCTTCGGCTATATTCATCAGATTGATCACCGATTCTTTGGGAAGCACAAAACAGGAGCCAGATTTATCCCAACGGTCACCATTGGAAGCTACAGTTACTTTCAGGGTAACATCCACATCTCTTTTGTAATCGGGCAAGGTTATTTTCTTTAAAATAATACGCCCGTTTACCAGACGGATCACTCCGTCAGCATTGGCAGGAGTATAATTAGGAAAAGAGTCGGGACGAAAACAAACAGGGGTCTTGTCGAATACTTGAATATGAGTATTTCCCAATGCCGGTAATTCTTTGTGATTTGCGGCATCGGCTGGCATCATAAAAGTTGCCGCCACAGCCAGTGGAGCAATAAAGGTCAGCAGGTTCATTCTTTTTAATTATAGGTTAGTAATCAAGGGTATATAAATTAATTTCACAAAAAAACTACACGGATTTATACAAATCTTCCGATCTGTATAAATCCATGTAATCTACAATAAAAAGGGGTTATTGATGCTGTTCACGCAACAAATCATTCACAGTCTTCACCGGATTAAAGGTACTCAACGGCACTTCAACGAAAACAGTGTTCCAGTCACTCATCGCACCATTCCACAAGCCCGGAAGTTCCAATGCTTTCAGTTCTCTACCGTTCTTTGATTTATAAGAGATAAAACCTGTAGCCTTATCCACATACTTCACCAAGTCGAATTTGTTTCCTTTATAATCTCGTACCGCACACACCAAATCCACCGGATTAAAGTGAGTACCTTTCTCGAACATCTCTTTCTTGGCCGGATCATTCATGTCAATCTGAGAACTTTCCAAAATTTGCAGTGAAACAGTACCATCCGCATTATAAGCCAGGAACGGGCCGCCTCCCGGTTCACCCACATTCTTCACCATACCGCATACACGCATCGGACGGTTTAACTTCTTACGCAGATAAATAACCAAATCGGCATCTTCCAGATCCTTGATATCCGGTTTGCGGCAACATAAAGTCTGCTGTAAGAAACGAATGATCTCTTCCAGCTGCGCATGTGTATATTTACCGCCATCCAGCAATTCCAAATATTCAAATACCTGCTTCTGCAGAGTAACCAGTACCCCCGCAATCAGCTTTTTATACGTAACAGTATCCTCTTTCAAGCGATCGGGCACCACATTATCTATATTCTTGATAAAGATAACATCGGCATCCAGGTCATTCAGATTCTCAATCAGCGCGCCGTGCCCTCCCGGACGGAACAACAGTTTGCCTTTATCGCGGAAAGGTTTGTTCTCCATATCGGCAGCAACCGTATCCGTACTCGGTTTCTGTTCAGAAAATGACACATCATATTCTACTCCATACTTCTTTGCATAAACGGCAACCTTCTCTTCCACCAGCTTTGTGAACAATTCACGATGTTCCGTAGAAACGGTGAAATGCACATTCACTTTTCCGGTTCTGCCTGCCGCATACAACGCGCCTTCCACCAAATGTTCTTCCAGCGGCGTACGCACACCATCCGCATACCGATGGAATTTCAACAACCCCTTCGGTAATGCCCCATAGTTCAAGCCGGCAGCTTCCAGCAGATTGGCTACTATAGGTTTATAATCCTTCCCGGCCATCAAAGCATCAATATTCTTTCCTGTATTATCCATACAAGCCGCATTCAAGTCATTGTAGAATGCGAAGCTATGAATATGGTCGAAAAATTTCTTTTCGAAATCTGTCTTCGGAGTATTGTAATCAGCCCCCAGGAATTCGAACAAATTCTTGAACATGCGGCTGGCAGCACCAGAGGCGGGTACAAACTTCACAATGGTTTTCTCACCTTCCTTATATGTATCCCATGCTTCCAAATAATTTTTCATTTCAATTTCGGCGGGAGCCATGATTCCCTTTTCAACAGAAGCGGCCGCATCCAGCTTCAAAAATGGGAAACCCTTTTCAAAGCAAGCCAGTTGTTCTGCAATCTGCTGCTCGGAAATTCCTTTTTTCACTAATAAGTCTTTGTCTTCAGGTGTTAACATAAGTACATGATTTTATATGGTTTAAATAAATTGTTACCTTATTCTTTCACTATTAATTGCCCAAAAATACAAAAAAATGCGAGAACACTACCTAATAAATAAAGAAAAAAACTACCTTTACCCTCGAAAAGATTTCACGTGTTATGGAAGAAAAAGCATTTTTCACAGCCAAAGAGCGTGAGCAACTGTTCGCCCTCTATAAACGATTGCTGCAATTATCCGGCGACACCTTGCAGAAGGGTGATTGCCATAAGTTAAAAATACACCTCATAAAAGCAGTTGCCGAAGGTAACCTGCCACGAAATTGTTTCGGGATGAATCCTATCATCAAAGATATGCAGACCGCCGTCATCGTGGCCGAAGAAATTGGGATGAAACGGGCTTCCATCCTGGGGATCATGCTGCACGAATCGGTAAAGAACCATTTATGCACCTTAGCATCTGTACAACAGGAATATGGAGAGGATGTAGCGGGGATCATACGCGGTCTTGTGAAAATCAATGAGCTATACTCCAAAAGCCCTACCATAGAATCGGAAAATTTCCGCAACCTGCTACTCTCTTTTGCCGAAGACATGCGTGTTATTCTGATCATCATTGCAGACCGCGTGAACCTGATGAGACAGATAAAGGAGACTCCCAATATAGAAGCACGCACCCAAGTAGCCAACGAAGCTGCCTATCTGTACGCACCGCTGGCACATAAGCTGGGGCTATACAAACTGAAATCGGAACTGGAAGACCTTTCCTTGAAATATACCGAACACGACGTATATTATCATATAAAGGACAAACTGAACGAAACGAAAGCCTCCCGTGACAAATACATAGCCGCCTTTATCGAACCGATACAGCACAAGCTGGAAGAAGCAGGATTAAAGTTCCACATGAAAGGGCGTACCAAGTCCATCCATTCCATCTATCAGAAAATGAAGAAACAGAAATGTCCCTTCGAAGGAGTATATGACTTGTTTGCCATCCGAATCATTCTGGACTCTCCCGTCGACAAGGAAAAACAAGAATGCTGGCAGGTATATTCCATTGTGACCGATATGTATATGCCCAATCCCAAACGTCTGCGCGACTGGCTCTCCGTACCCAAAAGTAACGGATACGAATCCTTACACACCACTGTAATGGGGCCTGAAGGCAAATGGGTGGAAGTACAGATACGCACCGAACGCATGGACGAGATAGCAGAACGTGGTCTGGCAGCCCACTGGCGTTACAAAGGCGTAAAAGGAGAAAGCGGTTTAGATGAATGGCTGACCTCCATCCGGGAAACACTGGAGAACGCCGACAGTGACCTGGAAGTGATGGACCAGTTCAAACTGGAATTATACGAAGACGAAGTATTCGTATTCACCCCCAAAGGTGACTTGTACAAGATGCCGAAAGGAGCGACCGTACTGGACTTTGCCTTCGCCATCCATAGCAAACTGGGTTCCAAGTGTATCGGAGCAAAGGTGAACGGAAAGAACGCACAATTAAAGCAAACGCTGAACAGCGGCGACCAAGTAGAAGTCATGACTTCAAACACCCAGACACCCAAACGCGACTGGCTGAACATCGTCACCACTTCGAAGGCAAGAACCAAAATACGCCAGGCCATCAAAGAGATAGAAGCCCGCCAGACAGAGTTCGCCAAAGAGACCATAGAACGTAAATTCAAGAACCGCAAGCTGGAATACGACGAAGCAGTGATGATGCGCCTGATAAAAAAGCTGGGATACAAAACCGTAACCGAGTTCTACCAGGACATAGCCAACGAGACAAGAGATGCAAACGACATCATCGAAAAATACCTGGAACTGAAGAAAAAGGAAACGGAAAACCGGGAAGATATTGTCTATCGCAGCGCCGAGAATTTCAGCATGCAGACAGCACAGGATGACAAGACCTTCAAAGAGGATGTGCTGGTCATTGATCAGAATTTGAAAGGACTGGACTTCAAATTAGCCAAATGCTGTAACCCTATCTATGGCGATGATGTATTCGGGTTTGTAACCATCAGCGGAGGAATCAAAATACACCGTACCGACTGCCCTAACGCACGAGAATTGCAATCACGTTTTGCCTACCGTATCGTAAAGGCGCGTTGGGCTGGAAAAAGCCACGGCAAACAATACCCCATCACGCTGCGCATCGTCGGTCATGATGATATAGGAATTGTGACAAATATCACCTCCATTATCAATAAGGAAAACGATATCCTGCTCCGTTCCATCAGCATCGACTCGCACGACGGGCTGTTCAGCGGCATGATGACCGTAATGGTAGATGACACTTCAAAGCTGGAATCATTAGTAAAAAAGATAAAGACAGTAAAAGGAGTAAAACAGGTAAACAGAGGATAAACCCATCCCAAGCTTAAAAAAAATGAATGAACTGCATAAACGACTAAAAAGCTTTACATACGCCTGGAAAGGCGTATGTAGTTTTTTAAGTAAGGAACACAATGCCTGGATACATTGCACAGCCATCATCGCCGTAACCATTGCAGGCATCCGGTTGGAAATAACACGCACCGAATGGCTTGTCATCCTCCTGTGCTTTGCAATGGTACTGGCTGCCGAAGCATTCAACACAGCCATAGAACGCCTGGTAAACCTGGTATCCCCGGACTACCATCCTGTGGCCGGAGACGTAAAGGACATAGCAGCAGGAGCCGTACTGATTTGCGCCATATTTGCCGCCATCATAGGGTTGATAATCTTTGTCCCTTATTTTTAAAGGTGTTAATTTACCATTTATTTCACTAACAGTTAAAGACCTTTTATAAAAAAAACAGTAATTTAGCCCCGATAATTTTTAAACAGTGGAACTAATGAAGAAAATTTTGCTTTCAACATTATTGTTGATTATAGGGTTAACCACATACGCAGCCGTATGGCAATCTCAAGGAGAAGCAGAAATAACCTTTGAGAAAACAACACATAATTTCGGTTCATTTCCCGAGTCAAGCCCGAAAGTTACCTGTGTTTTCAAATTCAAAAATTCGGGAGATGGTCCCCTAGTCATCCATCAAGCGATCGCATCTTGCGGATGTACTGTTCCCCAATATCCTAAAGAGCCCATCAAACCGGGTGAAAGCGGACAGATAACAGTGACTTATAATGGAGCCGGCAAATTTCCGGGACATTTCAAGAAATCAATCACTATCCGCACAAACGGGAAAAATGAGATGACACGTCTTTATATAGAAGGTGACATGACCCCGAAAGGCACAGCTGCCGAATAGAATTCTCACATCATAAGAGAGAGGATGTATCAAAACAAAAGAAGATTCGAGTTTGATACATCCTCTTTTTATATCCGGAAAACACTGCCCCGCCTGCCTGTATGCAAGTAAAAACAAAAAAATAAGAAAAAAAGAACATTTTTCCCCAATAATAAGCCACTCTTATTCTGATTAAAATAACGTACTTTGCAGCAAATTTAAGAGAACAATGACAAACAAGCTATTATTCTTTGTCCTACTGGCCCTCTGTTTCAGTGGCTGTGACATGCTGGAAACCCATCCATACGATGTACATATTACAGGAGAAAGAGAACTGAACAACAAAAACATCCAGTTGATAGAAAACAAAATGCAAGGCAAAAAAACAATCCGCTTTGCCATGATCAGTGATACCCAACGATGGTACAACTCTACCGAGGATGTTGTAAAAGCCCTCAATGCCCGTGGTGACATAGACTTTGTCATTCACGGAGGAGACCAGTCCGACTTCGGTGTCACAAAAGAATTCATATGGATGCGGGACATATTTAACAAATTCCAGATGCCCTACGTATGCCTTTTAGGCAATCACGACTGTCTGGGTACAGGTGAAGACGCATACAGGGCCATTTATGGAGATCCCAACTTCGCCTTCACAGCCGGAAATGTACGCTTTATCTGCCTCAATACCAATGCGATGGAATATGATTATTCGGAACCGGTTCCCGATTTCAACTTTATAGAAAATGAACTGAACAACCTGTCGCCTGAAATAGAAAAAACGGTATTCGCAATGCACGTAAAACCTTTTGAATTTGTATTCAACAACAATGTAGCAAAAATCTTCCAACTATACGTCAACCAGTTCCCCAAAGTCCAGTTCTGTCTTTACGGCCATGAACACAAATTCGCAGTAGATGATCTATTCAACGACGGAGTTCTGTATTTCCAATGCCCCTGCATAGACAAACGCATCTACTTATTATTCACCATTAAAGAAGATGGAACCTACGATTATGAAACAGTTGAATTTTAAAAAGATATTTCTGAACCTATTGTGGCCACTATTGCCTTTTACGGCACAAGCCCAAGAAAATAATACACTTTACTCCATCTTATCCAAAGACAGCATACTTGTCCCCTCTCCTTCCGTTCAAAACCAAGAGGAAGATATTGTAACCCAAATGCCAAACCGGCACCATAAATACGACAAGCGCGTACACCGTTACAGGCGTGCGTGGGAAGCTTTGATCCCCACCCACACCAAATTACAGTACGCCGGTGGAATGGGCCTGTTATCCTGGGGCATAGGCTGGGATTATGGAAAAAGAGGCCAATGGGAAACCGATCTTCTTTTGGGCTTCATCCCCCGCTACTCATCCAAACATTTCAAGATGACCATGACCTTGAAACAGAATTATATCCCGTGGAGTATCTGGCTGGGCAAAGACTTCTCGCTGGAACCGCTGACTACCGGAATCTATTTCAACACCGTATTCAGCGATGATTTCTGGACAAGCGAACCCGAGCGCTATCCCCGTGGATACTACGGATTTTCCACCCGTATCCGCACCCATATCTTTCTGGGACAACGCGTCCGTTTCGACGTGCCCGAAAAGTACCGGAAGTTCTCTAAAAGTATCACCGCATTCTACGAAATCAGCACATGCGATTTATACGTTGCCAGTGCGTTCAACAACAGTTATTTGAAACCCGATGACTATCTGAGACTATCATTTGGATTGAAATTTCAGATATTCTAATCAAATCATGAGGATGTTTCTCTATTTTTTCACTATTTTTGGGCATTTATTATGATAAATTTCAAAAATAATAACATAGAGAAACATGAAACAAGAAGAAGAAAAATCGGTTGGATTGCCCGATAACGCGTTCCGACCTCTGAAACCGGGGGAACAATATCACCCCATCATGTCACCAAACAAAAAATATCCCGAAGTAAACCTATGGTCTGTGCTATGGGGTATCGCCATGGCGGTATTATTCTCGGCGGCCGCAGCTTACCTGGGATTAAAAGTGGGACAGGTTTTTGAAGCCGCCATCCCTATCGCCATCATCGCCGTAGGTGTATCGGGAGCCGCCAAGCGTAAAAACGCGTTAGGTGAGAATGTCATCATCCAATCCATCGGTGCCTGTTCGGGAGTCATAGTGGCAGGAGCCATCTTCACATTGCCCGCCCTTTATATATTGCAGGACAAATACCCCGAAATGACAGTCAACTTCTTTCAGATGTTTGTCAGCTCACTGCTGGGAGGTATTCTGGGAATCCTGTTCCTCATCCCCTTCCGTAAATATTTCGTCAGCGACAAACATGGCGAATATCCCTTCCCCGAAGCCACTGCCAGTACGCAAGTGCTTGTTTCCGGCGAGAAAGGCGGAAGCCAGGCAAAGCCATTGCTTTTTGCAGGGCTAATAGGAGGTCTGTATGATTTCATTGTAGCCACATTCGGCTGGTGGAATGAAAACTTCACCACCCGCGTATGCGGCTGGGGTGAGATGGTTGCCGAAAAAGCCAAACTGGTGATGAAAATAAACACCGGTGCGGCAGTATTAGGCTTAGGCTATATTGTCGGCTTGAAATACGCGGCTATCATTTGTGCCGGTTCATTAGTGGTATGGCTGGTTATTGTTCCGGGTATGGCCCTGTTGTTCGGCGATCAAGTGCTGAATGCATGGAATCCGGCCTTGACACAAACCATTAGCGAAATGTCACCCGAACTTATATTCAAGGAATATGCCAAAAGTATCGGTATCGGTGGTATCGCCATGGCCGGTGTGATCGGTATCGTGCGCTCATGGGGCATTATAAAGAGTGCTGTGGGACTGGCCGCCAAAGAGATGGGCGGCAAGAAGGTGGAAGCAAACGTCATCCGCACGCAAAAAGACCTTTCCATGAAAGTGATCGCCTTCGGTTCCATCTTCACCATCCTGCTGATCTTACTGTTCTTCTTTTTTGATGTGATGCATGGAAATGTATTACACAGCATTGTAGCCATCCTGCTCGTAGCCGGCATTGCATTCCTGTTCACCACCGTAGCAGCCAACGCTATCGCCATAGTCGGCACTAACCCAGTATCGGGAATGACACTGATGACACTGATACTTGCCTCGGTAGTAATGGTTGCCGTTGGACTAAAAGGCGCTACCGGCATGGTTGCCGCACTGGTTATGGGTGGTGTGGTTTGTACGGCACTCTCTATGGCAGGCGGGTTCATCACAGACTTGAAAATAGGTTACTGGCTGGGCAGTACTCCTGCCAAACAGGAAACATGGAAATTCCTCGGCACACTGGTATCGGCAGCAACTGTGGGCGGCGTCATCATGATCCTGAACAAGACCTACGGCTTCTCCACCGGCGCATTGGCAGCTCCGCAGGCCAACGCGATGGCAGCCGTAATAGACCCGTTGATGAACGGTGTAGGCGCTCCCTGGCTGCTTTACGGAATAGGCGCCGTACTGGCATTGGTGCTGACCTACTTCAAAGTACCCGCACTGGCTTTTGCGCTGGGTATGTTCATTCCACTGGAATTGAACCTGCCGTTGCTGGTAGGCGGAGCGGTGAACTGGTATGTCACTACCCGCAGCAAAGACGAGGCGGTGAACGCCGAACGTGGCGAGAAGGGAACTTTGCTGGCATCCGGATTCATAGCCGGAGGCGCATTGATGGGGGTTGTCAGTGCCGCCATGCGCTTTGGCGGTATCAATCTGGTCAATGAAGAATGGCTGAGCAACCCGTTGAGCGAAGTGCTGTCAATAGTCGCCTATATCCTCCTGATCATATGGCTGGTTAAAGCCAGTATGCATATCAAGAAAAAATAACCCTTTTTCAAATACCGTGAAAATAAAAGCTATATGAAACGAATCTTACTAATGAGTTTACTTGCAATCTCTACCGCATTGTCTGCCCAGAAACCTGTAGAGTTGGAATTATGGCCCGATGGCGCCCCCAACTCCAACGGCATCACCACCCCCGAGCAGAAATTAGAGAACAACCGGATTTCCAATGTCAGCGAGCCTACCCTTACCGTTTATCCGGCAGCCAAACCGAACGGACTGGCCGTCGTGGCTTGTCCCGGAGGGGGATACATACGCCTGGCAATGAATCACGAAGGGCACGATATGGCAGACTGGTTCAACGCACAAGGCATCACATACGCCGTATTGAAATACCGTATGCCAAACGGACACCATGATGTACCGTTGAGCGACGCCCATCAGGCTATCCGGCTGATGAGAGAACACGCCAACGAATGGCATATTCAAAAAGTGGGTATCATGGGGGCCTCTGCAGGCGGACATCTGGCCAGTACGGCAGCCACCCACTATACAGCCGGAACGCGTCCGGATTTTCAGATCCTGTTTTATCCCGTCATAAGCATGGATCTGTCCAACTGCCATAAGGGCTCACGTGACAATCTTTTAGGAAAAAGCCCGTCAGAAGAGCTAGTGAGACTTTACTCCAATGAACTGCAAGTAACAGGCGACACTCCTCCCGCCTTCATCATGCATAGCAGCGATGACGGAGCTGTACCCGTCAGCAACAGCGTGAGCTATTACCTGGCGCTGGTAAAGAATAAAGTCCCTGCTTCCCTCCACACCTATCCTATCGGCGGCCACGGCTGGGGCTTCCGCGACAGCTTTACCTATAAGCGCCAATGGACGGGAGAATTAGAAAAATGGCTGAGAGAAATACTGTAAAAAAGCAAGGAGGCGTGTCAAAACAAAAATGACTGCTCCTAAAAGTTACAGATAGTAATTATAACACTTAAAAGGGTCGTATCAAGCTCTGTATGGAGTAATGATACGACCCTTTCTTTAGTCTTTTAGGATGCTCAATTTTCAGATTATAAGTTCATATTTCCAAAAACTGAATTGGGACACACCCACTTTCTATTTCCAATAAACACCTGCATCTTTATCTGCAGAAGACAAAAAAACAGGCATTCGTTTCTCTTATCGCTTATTTTCTTGCGCCAAGCTGAATATCCAAGTGATACAAAGCCACATCACCACCCAGCTTGATCTTGTCCAAAATACCTTGAACGGTAGCTTCCTCTTCCACCTGCTCGCGTACAAATCCCCACAAGAAATCCTGAGAAGCCTTGTCCTTTTCAGCAGAAGCAACATCTACCAGTTTGTCAATCAATTCGGAAACATGGCATTCATGCTTGTATACATGCTCGAACACATCCAGCGGAGAGGCCCATTCCTGAGGAACAGCATCCACAGCCCCCACCTTGGCTTGTCCGCCACGTTTCATCACATATTGCGCCAACATATCAGCGTGATCATTCTCCTCATGAGCCTGCGCTTTCATCCATGAAGCAAAACCTTCATAGCCTTTCGCAGCGAAAAAATAAGACATGGAAAGATAAAGATTGGCCGACCACATTTCGGCTACAATCTGAGCATTAATTGCGTCTTGTAATTTTTGTGAAATCATAATTCTTTTATTTTTAGTTAAATTGTAACTGTTGCAAATATATAATTTTTCTAGCGATTAACACTATGTCTGTCCACCTTTTTATAAAAATTATATTTTATCTCATCCAAATCTTTGCGGTTCAAAAGAAAAGTCTTACCTTTGCACCCGCTAATACGGGTTATTAGCATTAATTCAAATCATTAATTATAAAAACATTATTTAGAAATGGCAACTAAAATCAGATTGCAAAGAAACGGACGCAAAAGCTATGCGTTTTATTCAATCGTTATCGCAGACGTAAGAGCTCCACGTGATGGTAAATTTACTGAAAAAATTGGTACTTATAACCCTAATACCAATCCTGCCACAGTAGATTTGAATTTTGAACGCGCACTTCATTGGGTAATGTGCGGTGCACAGCCTACTGATACAGTACGTAACATCCTGTCAAAAGAAGGTGTTTACATGAAAAAGCACTTGCTGGGGGGTGTTGCCAAAGGCGCATTCACAGAAGCAGAAGCTGAAGCTAAATTCGAAGCTTGGAAAAACAACAAACAATCCGGTCTGGCTACTTTGAAGGCTAAACTGGACGAAGCAAAGAAAGCTGAAGAAAAAGCTCGTTTGGAAGCTGAAAAGAAAGTAAATGAAGAAATTGCCAAGAAAGTAGCTGAAAAGAAAGCTGCTGAAGCTGCTGCCAAGGCTGAAGCAGAAGCCGCTAACGCTCCTGCTGAAGAAGCACCTGCTGCTGAAACTACTGAAGCTCCTGCTGAAGCATAACTCATTTTACTTCAAAAAGAACAGCTCCTCTGATTATATCAGAGGAGTTTTTTTATGCTCTTATCCGAAGAATCAAAGGGAGTTTATCTCATCTTCCGAAAGTCCGGTAACTTTTGCGATTTCAGCTATGGAAAGCCCGGCATTCTTTAAATTTCCTGCAATAGTTTGGGCTTTCATCCATTCACCTTTCGCAATGCCTTTCTCCATCCCTTTCGCAATGCCTTCCTCCATCCCTTTCACAATGCCTTCCTCCATCCCTTTCGCAATGCCTTTCTCCATCCCTTTCGCAATGCCTTCCTCCATCCCTTTCACAAGTCCTTCCTCCATCCCTTTCACAAGTCCTTCCTCCATCCCTCTCGCAATGCCTTTCTGAATAGCTGTATCAATCACATTGTTCCAATCTCTATATACTTTCAAACTCTCCTCATAGGCATAAAGGTTCTCTTTTGAGAACTGAGCAATTTCGGCAGCCTCAAACAGCCGGTTGAACACACGTTCCTGAAGGGCAGTGGGGCGTTCCATCAAACGGGCCAGATTCTTGAGCACAAACATCCATTTATCAAACAACGTATCCAACTCCTGCTCGGTTTTATGGAATTTGGGCATTTCCAGATACACAAAAGTCAGTTTGTCAAAAAACACTTCATGAGTAGTTGTATCCATCAGCTTCACTTCATGGCGGAAGCTGGAAGACGAAACATCATCCAAGGCAAAATTCAAAATACCGATCACATACACCGCTTTCAGTTCATAGTCCCAGATTTCCCCTTTAATAGCCTGTTCCCTGATAGGATAGGTAGCATAGTAAATACTCCGGTCCTTGAAAAACTGTTGCTCCCCTCTCTGCATTTCTATCAGAATCTTTTCTCCTTTTTCATTTTCACAATAGACATCAAAGACAGCCCGGCGGTCAGTCTCTTTGCTGCCCAGATGCTCTGTGTTCAAGTAGGTGACATCCTCAATGACCTGCTTGCCGTCGAACAAGGCATTCAGGAAGCCAATAAGAATTTCTTTGTTCAAGTCGGTTCCAAACAATAATTTGAATGCAAAGTCCGTATAGGGATTTACATATCTTTCACGCAATCCTTCACTACACATAAGCGTTTGATATTTAAAGTTGTTTTAACTCTGTTGAAAGCAGTTCAATACAAAGGAACGAAAAAAAAGCGGATTTCAAGAATGTTATCTGCTAATAAATTGTTAATGTTCCAATATGTCACTCACCTCTATAGGGGGAAAGCGTTTATACAAAGACGGAAATAACTGTATAAAGAGTTTCGTAATAAAAAAGAAAAAGGGCTGTTCCGCCGGTCAACTCCTTATGTTTTTAACTTACAGTCTGTAAATATTCAAAGAAATATCATTCAACAGATTTAAGATCATTACTTTTCTACCCCCCAAAATGAGTTCACATTCTCTACTTATAAACTGTAAGCAACAATAAAGAAACGTGTCCAAAAACTAGAATGACTGCTCCGAAAAGTTACAGATAGTAACTATAACACTTAAAAGGGTCGTATCAAACTCTGTATGGAGTAATGATACGACCCTTTCTTTAGTCTTTTAGGATGCTCAAATTTCAGATTATAAGTTCATATTTTCAAAAACTGAGTTTTTGACACCCACTTTATTTATCTTCAAGTTTAAAACCTTATTTTGTTACTTCAGGTTCACCTTGCAGTTCAAATTTAGCATTTCCTAAACCTTTGAAAGTATAAGTATAAGTAAATGTTTCAAGCCCATTATACACTTTTGCAGAAATGACATAGAAACAATCAACCCCACTTACTTGCGCGCCGGCTGTAGGATACTCTGTTGCCAAGATCAGTTCAATACCCTCCTGAACCATAGACAACAAATAAGCCTCAGCCTCTTTATCATCTGCCGGAACCACCCCGTCGGGGTCATTCGAACGGCGTTTAGCCAACTGGATATTGAAGTTTACATAATAAGAGCTGCCACCGAACCAGTATTCCGAGTTTCCATATTTGGCATCCATATACCCGGCATCCTTATTCGCTTTCACCCAATTTTCCAAAATCAAATAATCTTCGGAAGCCAATGATTTCGTTACCGTCGGATCAAACAACCACTCGGTTCCATTATGTACAAAATTCACTTTTTCTTTCAGTTCAATATTGTTATTCAGAACCCATGTACCCTCCTTGAACAAATACTCGTCCACCTCCATCGTCGTTACCTTATTATAATATTTGTACATGACGGCTTTTGAATCCCCTTCCTGGGCATATGGAAATTTCTGAGCCAGGAACTGGGGCAGATAATTCTCCGGAGCATCCGAAGTGCTGAAGTTATCATGACTGCCCGGGCTTCCCATAGCGTCATAATCGGCAGGAGTCACTACAACCAATCTGCTATCTTCTTTAACCTTCCAAGCCGTTCCGTCAAACTGATACAATGCATTATAAGGCTTTTCATTCGTCGGAGCCAATACAGCCGATGAAATACTTACATTATCGAGCTGAACAGTCGTGGTTTTCGCCTTGGGCCCCTCGCCTACATAGCGGAACGCAACATAAACGCTTTTGCCATTGTATGCCTCCAGACCGGCTTTCCCTACATTCACAAAATTATCATTGTAACCGTTGGCAGGTCCTTCAGGAAAAGTAAACTGGTCTTTCACGCTAGTCCACTGTGCCATATCAATCGAACCATTTCCCGCATATGTATCGGAAACCAATACATCCAGACAATCCGCATTATAGTATCCGAACTTTATGTCGAAAGACAGTCCGGCATCTTTGCTCGTCACTGCTACTGCCGGAGAAACAAGCCAAGTATCCACCTCACCCTCAAAGCCATTGGCCGAGAATTGTGCGTAACCATTACTACTATAGTTTTTTCCCTGCCATTTTCTATCGCCTTTCAGAGTCACCTGCTCCCAGCCTTCCAACACGATATCCTCATTGACCGTAACCGACTCAAAGTCCTGAGAGTACAAGTCCTCCCCTGTAAATTCAGGATCAACATCGTCATATTTGTAATCTACCAGCACAAGATCACCTTTTGCCGCATCCTTATACTGACCGGCCAGCCACTCGGGCAATACGGTAGCCGGAGCATGTGCCGGAGCCAGGAACTTCACGGGAGAGCCTTCGCCCCACAGGGCCTCATAATCCTTATCACCCAAAGAAGTATTAGTCACTGTCCTATACTCCAGTACGTAATCGGAAGGAGTATTCTGATAGTTATAGGTCACTCCTACCGAAGAGCCTTTCCCCCATGAAGGCAGCATCTTCGCGATGATGGAAGGAACATACTTCTCGGCCGATGCAAACTCGTTCAAAGCCTTATCCGTCTTGACGGCATTCGCCAATGCTTTTTCAGCATCCGAAGTGGCAGCCTTCGCCGCCGCAGAGCTGATAGTTTCGTAATCGGCATCAGTCAGTACATATTCCGCCATCGTCTGGGTGTTCGTTGTACCTTCCGCATCGATTTCATTATAAATATCGTCCATGGGATCACATGCCGCAGCAAAGAATCCCAACAGAGACCATGCAATTAAATTATATTTTAACTTCATATTTATTGACTATTTTAGAGATTAAAAGATTACTTTAAAACCGGCAGACCATGTAGTACCGAAGCCGTAATATACCAATGCAGTTTTCCAGTCATGGTTCGTACCGTCCTTGGCATCGGCTATATATTCCGTATTAGTCAAATTATATACATTACTGTATACGATGGCACGGATATCTTTGGTGATATTGAAACGATAGTTCATACCCAAATCAATCGTACCATAATCCGGCAACTTCCAGGAGTCAATACCGGCGTCTGCTTCATTCACCCGGTTCTGAGGATCGAAGTCTGCATAGTTCTTGCCGAAGAAGTTGTAGTCGGCCGAGATTTTAAATCCTTTGAACGGTTCCCAAGAGGCGCTCAATGCGGAAGTGAGCTGTGCGGAGTTACCCACATGGACATCTTTCAGATAAGCGTCGTATGTTCCGATAGGATTATTCGCTTCATCATACATAGTGAAATGAATATCATCTTTCCATTTCCAATCGCCTAAAGAGAACATACCTTTCAATTCAAAGGACTTGACAGGACGGTAAGTCGCTTCCAGTTCCACACCCATGTGGACTGCGTCCAATCCTGTAAGGTTGGCATATTCCTGACCGATCTTACGGCGCAAGGACTTATCCATCCATTGAGTGTAATAACCATTCAATGCAATATTGACCTGTTCCGTGCTAAATCCATAACCCAATTCGAACGTAGTAATCTTTTCGTAGGGTACATCCTTTTCGGGAGCTGCCGTATTGCTTGCAAAGACAGAGTTGAAGAAAGGCGCGCGGGTAAAATATCCTGCATTGACAAATACATTGTGGTTGTCATTGAACTTATAGTTAAAACCACCCTTCACGCTCCAAGGCAGAAAATTCTGAAGGCTGGACACTCTGTCCAGTTTATCCGCACCCGTGGCAGAGTATCTTGAATCCGTACCACCACGGTCATCGTATCTATAAGCCTCTTCGGTCAATGATGCCGACAGGAATCCCGACCACTTATCGGTATTATATTCAGCCTGTGCAAAAACACCGCCCCAGAATATCTCTCCAATGCTATAGTAATTGAACTTGTCACCCACTTTCAGCAGCTGGTTCTTGGTTTGGAATGCCAGCGGCGAGGTCTGCAGATAGAACTCACCACCCAGCAAATCATCAATTTCCTCTGTATGATACCCTTTATAGTAACGTAAGTCAATACCTCCCGTAAGAGTCAGGTTCTCAGTCAGATGATTCTTATAGGAACTCAGCATGCCATACCAGTCATGGTCATTGACAGCATTGGTAAAGATCACCTGCGACCCGTTCTGAGAAGCCGCATTGGCAGCCATAGCACGCTCGTAGTCGAACAAACCGTCCGGAGTCATCATCGCACCGTCTTTAGGGCGGCCGGTGTTGTTATCAATAGTCAGCCAATTGCTCATCGCGCCACGGGCACGGCGTCCGCCGCCTGTAGCCATTGAGCCGTATAGAGAAGTGGTCAGTGTCGATTTCTCGTCGATAGTCCAGTAATGATTCAAAGAAACCTGGGGCTTATGATAATAATTATAGCCGTAACCGCTACCTACCGCTTCACCGTTGATATAACCATATCCGTTATTGAAACGTCCGCCGTCGGGGCTGTTCTTGTAATCCTCGATATAGTGCATGGTAGAGCGCTGGTTGTGCCACTGGGGAGCTCCGAAAGCTGTCAATGACAATTTATGATGATCGTTGATTACCTTCGAGATATTTCCAAAATAAGTCCATCCTTCATAATTGGTACCTTTCACGTAACCATCTCCCGTATTCAGCGACCCCATGAATGTAATAGCCCATCCGTTGTCCATCAATCCGGTAGAGAAAGAAACCGAATACTTGCGGAAACCGTCGTTACCGATACCGAAATAAGCTGATCCGCCTTTCTGGGCTTCGGTACTTTTAGTAACCATATTCATGGTTCCTCCCACAGAAGAAATACCTAAAGCTGACGCACCCAAACCACGCTGTACCTGGATAAACTGGCTCACATCAGACAAACCGGACCAGTTAGACCAATAAACCTTACCGTTTTCCATGCCGTTGATGGGCACACCATTGATCAGCACGCCCAGGTTGGATGAATCAAAACCACGCATATTGATACGGGAATCACCATAACCACCGCTTTCACGGGTTACATACACCGAAGGAACTGATTTCAGCAATTCGGGGAATTCCAGATTACCTATTTTCTCCTCTATCTTGGCCAGTTTCACGTTAGAAATAGGAATAGGGGTCTGACGGTCACTCTTTATAATAGAGGCAATAACACTGACCTCACCCAAACCAATAGCATCAGGAGACATCTTGACCTCACCCAAGTCTATCGTATTGCTTCCTTTTACTTGATGCGTAATTTCGTTGTACCCCAAGTACTTGAATATAAGAGTAGCCTTGGAAGAGGTAAGTTTCAACACAAAGTTACCGTCAATATCCGTTACAGTACCCAGTGTCGTACCGCTGACCGATACAGTGGCACCAATCAATGGCTCATTGTTCTCGGCATCTACTACTTTACCTTTTACTGTTCCTTGCGCAACAGCCGTAGCAGTGAAACAGATTGTCAGAACTGCCAACAGGAGGAAATGCTTTAGATGATTTCTCATAATTTTGTCTTTGATTTAAATTAATTAGTTAGTATTTCATTCCCAATAGGAAAGACAAAGATAAAACTTTAATTCATATAAATTGCATTTATATTAGACTATTTAAACGAAAAGGGTACTTTTTAGGCGGAATATGACAATTATGTTAAGAAAGGAACAAAGAGCCGCCTCAGGAGAGGGGAAAACTGCCCGGAAATTCCAGAGCAACTGCCACATGATTACTGTAGGGGGCAAATGGGCCGTGACCGCCGGTCCGGACAAATCAGGCCCGCCCCCCTACAGCAAAACAACAGGTCATTTTCATTCAGACTCTCTCACTTCCCCAATGACAGAGCAAAAAGAAAACGGACAACCAGCCTTACAGGATATCCTTATGCTGCTTCATCCTCTCCCTCAGCGCCTCCAGCTTCTCGGCCTGTTTCTTCAACTCGTACGCCTTTTCCTCGGCTGCCTCTTTCCGCTTCCAGTTATTGATATAGGCATCCACTCCCTCCTGCACTACGCGGCGGAACACCTCCTCGCCCTTCGCTTTCAGCAGATGGTCGGCAAAATGAATATAATAACTCACTTTCAAATCCACCCCCTTTTTAGGGAGGCGTAAGTATCCGGCCCCACATGCTCATCTCCGAGAACACGCACCTTCGTTATCTTCAACCGATTCATCAATAACTCTAAAAACTCTCCCAATTTGGGGAAACTGCACTCTGCATTAGACATTTTAAATTTGTTTTAAGTTGTAAAATATTAAATAAACCTCTTTTTTTTCACGTTACTTCACAATGGGACTGAAAGAAGAAAAAGCAGGATGCCTTTACAAGAGGTTACGGGCACGTTTCCACGATGCAACCCATTAACACGGCCCGTGCATAAGCTACTGATTGCCAATGCCGGAATCTTTATAAAAACGGTATTCCCCACGATAAAAAGTCTTTTGTGATACTACCTTTCCGGCCTCTCGCAGCCGTTACACCTTCCATCCCGTCATTTAATCCGTTCTTCCTACCTTCGGGAAGAAATTCAGAGGACGCAAAAAAAATGCGGATGCAAAATTAATACTTTTTAAATAAAACGAATCATGAATCAAGAACGTAAACTATCTTTTTTCCTTCCCCCCATCTCGCCGGTGAAGGACGCTAACGGGAAAAACGTGACGCCTGCCACGCTCGTCCCTCACAAGGAACTGACCTTGGAGGAAGTATGGAACATAGTCACCGGCAGCCCGCGGCTGAAGAAACTGACCGAAGCCGCAGCCGCCGCATACGGTGACGAGAAGGAGTACCGCAGGCTGAAACAGAGCACCCTGCCATACGTCACCCCCTGCGGAACTTTCAGCTACCGCCGGAGCGACCGGCTGCTGGCTCCTTCGGGATTGAGCATACTGGACCTGGACCATCTGGACAGCCGCGAGGAGGCCGAAAGGATGCGCCGGCAGTTGTTCGACGACCCTTTCCTGCTGCCCGAACTGGTGTTCGTAAGCCCCGGAGGACACGGCGTGAAGGCTTTCGTGCCCTACGATCTCGGCCGGACAAGCGACGTGAAACAGAATGCGGCCGAGAACATCTACTGGCTGATGGAATACGCCCGCCTGAGGTATGGCGACTGCTCGGACAAAGACAAGGGCAAAGGAGTGGACTACTCGGGCAAAGACCTGGTGCGGGCCTGCTTCCTGTCGCATGACGAAGGAGCCTTGATGAGAGTCAAGACGCCCATGGGCTAATGTGCCAATCCCCATGCGGAACAGAACGCGGCCAACGGGCATAGCAGCACACGGGCCAACGGGCCGCTTATTCAGAATCATTCAGAAACGAGGTATTCTTATACCGAAACCAAATTAACATAAAAAGGAATATGAATCATTACAAAAACAATCTTTTGGAAGAACTGCACCGCCTGACGGAGGCGGTACAGGCATCACACGCGGACATCGCGCCCACCTATCTGGAATACACCCAACTGGCATTTGCCATCGCCACGGACTGCGGTGAGGCGGGCCGTGCGGATTTCATGAGCCTGTGCAGCCTCTCGCCCAAGCATGACAGTGTGGCGGCGAAGAAACTGTTCAGCAACGCCCTGCACACCTGCAAGGGCGACATCCACCTGGGAAGCGTGTTCCACCTGGCGGAAATGTGCGGAGTGAGAGTCGCCCCCTCTCACAAAAACGCAGACGCAGACGCAGCAGACGCAGGCCCTTTTTTCTCACACACGTGCGCGCGATATAATAAGGTGGAGAATGAAGAAAAAGAAACAGGAAAAAAGAAGCACGAGGAAGAGGAAAAGGAAATGAAGGGAACGGAACCCCTCTCTCCCCTACCCTACTTTCCGCAAGATCACGACTGGCCCGAACCGCTGAAGAGCATCCTCTCCTTTGCCAAGACCCCGGCACAGCATGATGTGCTCCTGCTGGGAGCAATGACGGTGCTGGGCGCCTCACTGTCGCACATCGTACGCTGCAAGTACGGGGACAAATGGCAGTATCCCTGCCTGCAGACCTTCATCACGGGCCATGCCGCCGCAGGGAAGAGTGTACTGGTATGGGTACGCAAACTCATAGAGCCCATACACGAGGAAATACGCCGGCAGGTGGCGGAGAGCATGAAAGCTTACCGCAAGGAGCTAAGAGCCTACGAAGCGCTGGGGAAGGCACGCAAGGACAAGGAGCCGCCCGTGGCGCCGCCCAACCGCATGTTCATCATCCCCGGCAACAACACGGGCACGGGACTGCTGCAAAACCTGATAGACTCGGACGGAACGGGGATTATCTGCGAGAGCGAGGCGGACACCGTATCGACGGCCATAGGGACGGAATTCGGCAACTGGAGCGACACGCTGCGCAAGGCGTTCGACCACGACCGCCTGTCCTACAACCGCCGTACAGACCGGGAATACAAGGAAACCACCGCCTGTTACCTGTCCGTACTCCTCTCGGGCACGCCCGCACAGATAAAGCCGCTCATCTCCTCGCCGGAGAACGGACAGTTCTCGCGAAACATATTCTATTACATGCCCCGTGTAGGCGAATGGAAAGACCAGTTCGGCGAAGATGAACTGGACGTGGAAGCAGAGTTCATCCGGATGGGACACGAATGGAAGGCCAGCAGGGACGAGCTGAAGAAGAAAGGACTGTTCACCCTGAAATTCACCCAGCAGCAGAAAGATGAGTTCAACGGGCACTTCAGCGCCCTGTTCTACCGCTCTTCTCTAGTGACGGGCGAAGAGATGTCTGCTTCGGTGATGCGTATGGGGACCATCCTGTGCCGCATGATGTGTATCACGGCGCTGCTGCGCAGTCTGGAAATTCCCTCGCTGGCCGTACCGGATCCCACTATAAACCCCGAAAACCTGAAGGACGGTATCATCACCCGGCATAACCTGTCCATCACCGATGAGGACTTCCGCGCCGTGCTGGCTTTGTGCGAGCCCCTGTACCTTCATGCCACGCACATACTTTCGTTCCTGGACAAAAGTACGGAACTGAACAGCCGGGGAATAGCGGACCGTGAGATGCTGTATGCGGCCCTGCCGCAAGAATTCACCAAACAGATGGTGATGGAGCAAGCGGAGAAGCTGAATATCCCGGTCAACACCGCACGCAGCTGGATACAGCGCCTGAGGGAAAAAGGCGCGCTGAATATGGTGATGGTGAAAGGGAAAGGAGTCTACTCAAAAAAACAAAGGTAACAAAGAAAACACGCGCACATGCATATATAAGGTACGTGCGCGTGTGTGAGAAAAAAGGACCTGCGTCTGCTGCGTCTGCGTCTGCGTTTCGCATCTCCGGTTGTGATGCCGGTATTCCCGTGGATCTCCCTGTGCTCCCGGAGAATCCCCGGCATTCCCGTGGATCTTCCAGCATCCTCAGGGCTCCCCCAACGCCTCTACGATAAGTTTCACCTCAAGGGGCAGGAAAGTGTGTGACAGCTCATTGTATCCGGCAGCTCGCATCGCCCCCATCAGTCCCGGCTTGCGGTCTATCCAGCGCATCAGTTTGCGCCGTGCGGCACTCTCGGTAATATCGGGACTGTAGCACAGGGCCAGTTCGCTTTTCCCGTAACTTCTTATCTGAAAATTCTCCATGTATGTTCGTTTTGTTTTGATACAAATATACCCTTTTTCCGGCAGACCGTCAAACATTATGAACAGCGAATCGCGTCAAATCGCGTCAAATCGGACCATTCCGCACCCTATCGCACCTTATCGCGTCATTGCCCTTTCCGCACATCGTATCTTTGTAATGTCGGGACGATGAAGGCGAAAGATCTATAATC